>ERZ1036460.17-NODE-17-length-157656-cov-106.256585_pt1 | contig 157656 bp, 183 predicted proteins | sample MGYA00514229_ERZ1036460 | MGnify/ENA primary metagenome ERZ1036460 (study PRJEB33795, sample SAMN09464921) | human gut metagenome | host: Homo sapiens | place: USA: Stanford, California | collected 2016-08 | study: EMG produced TPA metagenomics assembly of the...
GCATAATTTTTTTAAAACTAAATTTAAACGTGTCCAGAAAACTGGGTACACATCATTTTTTGGGGTTCACTTCATAAGTTGGTCGTTTTAAATAACTTCATCAATTAAGCCGTATTCAAGCGCTTCATCAGGTTCTAAAAAGTGATCACGATCAGTATCGATAACAATTTTATCTATGGGCTGATTTGTATTTTTACTAAGAATTAAATTTAATTTTTCCTTTTGTTTTAAGATTCGTTTGGCACTAATTTCAATATCACTCGCTTGTCCTTCAAAAGCTCCTAATGGCTGATGAATCATAATTTCACTATTAGGTAAACTACAACGCTTACCTTTAGCTCCGGCACTGAGTAAAAAGGCAGCCATACTAGCAGCCATCCCAATTACGATTGTTGAAACGTCACATTTGATAAAGTTCATTGTATCATAGATTGCCATTCCCGCATTGATACTGCCACCTGGGGAATTAATATACATAAAAATATCAGCATTGTTATCTAATGATTCTAAATAGAGAAGCTGACCAACAATACTGCTGGACATCTTATCATCAATAGTACCGGTTAATAAGATGATCCGGTCTTCTAATAGTCGTGAATATATATCATAAGCATATTCACGTTGGTTTGTTTTTTCAATTACTGTAGGAACTAAATGCATTATCTTACCTCCACATTTAAGTATAGTAATTAAAATAATAATTATTCATTTAAGCCTATAAAAGGCAAGAAAGATTGCGGTAAAACTAGGCTTATAAAAGTCACTAAATTTATATTATAAAAGAATAATGTTAGATTTTGTTCCATTAAAGTTAAATTTATGAATCTTTTGTGAAATATTTAATTTTTTTCAATGAAACCCGTTACATTAGTTGCTTTTCTTGCCTTTCTGGAATATAATATGAGCATAAAGAACATTCAAGGAGGAATATAAAGAATGGCAGTAAAAGTAGCAATTAACGGATTTGGACGTATCGGACGTCTTGCATTCAGACAAATGTTTGGTGCTGAAGGATATGAAGTTGTAGCAATCAACGATTTAACTGATCCTAAAATGTTAGCACATTTATTAAAATATGATTCAGCACAAGGTAGATATGCATTAGCTGATAAAGTTGAAGCTGGTGAAAATTCAATCACTGTTGATGGAAAAGAAATTAAAATCTATAGTGAAGCAGATGCTTCTAAATTACCTTGGGGTGAAATCGGTGTAGATGTAGTATTAGAATGTACTGGTTTCTATGTATCTAAAGCTAAATCTCAAGCTCATATTGATGCAGGAGCTAAAAAAGTTGTTATCTCTGCACCAGCAGGAAATGACTTACCAACAGTTGTATTCGGAGTAAACGAAAATATCTTAACTGCTGATGATACAATCATCTCTGCAGCATCTTGTACAACTAACTGTTTAGCACCAATGGCTAACGCTTTAAATAACTTAGCTAAAATTAAATCTGGTATCATGTTAACAGTACATGCTTACACAGGTGACCAAATGGTATTAGACGGACCTCATAGAAAAGGTGACTTAAGAAGAGCTCGTGCAGCTGCAGTAAATATTGTACCTAACTCAACTGGTGCAGCAAAAGCTATCGGATTAGTTATCCCTGAATTAAACGGAAAATTAATTGGTTCTGCTCAACGTGTACCTGTTCCTACTGGATCAACTACAATCTTAACTTCAGTTGTTGAAGGTGAAGTTACAGTTGAAGAAGTAAATGCAGCTATGAAAGCAGCAGCTACTCCATCATTTGGATATACTGAAGAACAATTAGTTTCTTCTGATATTATTGGAATTAACTATGGTTCATTATTTGATGCAACTCAAACTATGGTTAAACCAATGGACAACGGAACTACTGAAGTTCAAACAGTTGCTTGGTATGATAATGAAAATTCATATACTTCTAACATGGTTAGAACAATCAAATATTTCGCTGAATTATCTAAATAATTAATTGAAACTTGATGCAAAAGCTGGTCATTGATCAGCTTTTTTCTTATGGAGGATATTATTGTGATCAAACGAGTTGGAATTATTGGGATGGGTGCTTTAGGAATGTTATATGGAGATTTTATTGCAAAAACATTACTAGAGAAGCAGTGACATTTATAGTTGATGAAAAAAGGAAAAAAGCATATCAGGAAACTGTATTTACAATAAATGGTGAGAAAGTTTTATTTAATTTAGTTGAGTATTTTAATGCCGTTCCATTTGATTTAATAATCATAGCAGTAAAAGGGACTGCTTTAGAGGAAGCAATAAAGGAAATTTAAAAATGTGTTGATAAAAATACAATAATAATTTCTGTTTTAAATGGGATTGACAGTGAAAAGGTTATTAGTGAATACTATGGGAGAGAAAAAGTAATTTATGCGGTTGCTCAGGGAATGGATGCAATGAAGTTTGGAACATCTCTAAAGTACACTAAAGAAGGACAGCTCTTATTGGGAATTACTGATTTCAAGCAAAAAGATAAGTTGGATAAGCTTACTAGCTTCTTCGATCAAGCAAAAATTAATTATGAAGTTAAAGGCGATATTTTACATAGTATGTGGGCTAAATTCATGTTGAATGTTGGGATAAATCAGACTTGTATGGCATATAATACCAATTATAGTGGTGCTTTAATGCCAGGGGAAGCAAATGATACCTTGATTGCAGCAATGAAGGAAATTATTGAGTTGTCACATTACGAGGGAGTTGATCTAACTGAAACGGATTTGAAGCATTATATTGAGATAATTAGGACTTTGGCTCCTCTGGGTTTACCATCAATGGCTCAAGATGCAAAAGTACGTCGTTACAGTGAAGTTGAAATGTTTGCTGGAACAGTAATTTCTTTGGCATCAAAGCATAAACTAAAAGTACCAACAAATGAATTTTTATATAAGCGAATAAGGGGCATTGAAAATAGTTATTAAAATGAATATTTAATGCTGCTAAGAAATTATAAAGAAAGAGGAGTATTAATTATGGCTAAATTTGGATATGTTAAAATCGTCTCAGGACAAGCAGCAAGACGAATTGGAAGGTTTATTGGCTGGGATGAAAAAGGGGTTAAAGCAAAAGTGGCTTTTGGTTATGATACTGATATTTTACCATATACTAATTATCATTTTTTTAGCGTCAATAGCATTTCTAACAATATTACAAAACAGGACTTAGTCGATCGATATTTTGAACTTTCCCAAGCCTTAAAAGCAATTGATTTACGTGCACACCCTAAAATAAAGAAATATACAGCTGAACATACAAGTATAATTACTGAATGTAATTTGGTTCGGCATTTACTTCAAGTTTTTTTTGATTTAAAAAATCTAACTTTAAAAAATAAAGAAAAAAATATTACTTTATTAACTGATACAAGTAATATAATGTGGATAAATGAATTTGCTTTAGAATTAGAGATTCGTGGGTTTCAAGTTGGAATTCTTAATCATGAAATTATTAAAGATAATTTTAATGATGAACTTAAATATGCATTAGAGGTTTGTGATCATTATATTTTTATTGAAGAATACAATCATCAGGAATTAAGATATATAAAAGAAAATCTTAGTAGCGTTTATCAAAGTCTTACTGTAGTTGTTGAAACAGCTGTAGATGAGGACTATGAAAATGGTTATCTTTATTTTGATGAACCATTTACTGATCGGTTTGAGCAATCATTACAGCGTTTGGTTGAGCGCTTAGAAAGTCCAGAGACATATAGTCAGATATAATAAAAAGAAATCCCTTTACTCGTTTTGATATGGATTATCCAGTACATATCATTTTATTTGAATAAAGGGTTATTTTTTATAATAAATTTGCCATTAATGGTGCAATGATCACGGTTAATAATCCAGCAATAACAATTGATAAACTACTCATAGCTCCTTCAATTTCTCCAAATTCTAAAGCTTTTGATGTTCCAATCGCATGGGCACTATTACCAAGGGCTAAACCGATTGCAACAGGATGCTTAATTTTAAATAATTTACAAATACTTTTAGCAATGATAGCACCAAGGATACCAGTAATAATAACAATTCCAACTGTAATGGTTGAATTACCGCCTAGTTTATCAGAAACACCAATTGCGATTGCTGTTGTAATTGATTTTGGTAAAAGTGAATAATAAATTACAGGATCGGCTTTCATAATTAAACACATTATAAAAATGGAAACAATTCCGGCAAGACAACCACTAAATAAACTGATTAAAATAGCATCTAAATGTTTAATTAATATTTGCACTTGTTTATAAAGTGGTACCGCCAAACAAACAGTAGCTGGGGTCAATAAAAAAGTAATGAATTGAGCTCCCTTATTATATGTATCAAAATCAATATCAAAAATGATTAATATACCAATTGAAATAACAGCACTGATCAATAAAGGATTAAAAATTGGGTAAGGCAATAATTTTCTTATTTGAACTGCAATCCAATATGATAATAGACTGATAACAATCCCAAAATATACTGTTTCAAGCAAAAAACTATCCATTATCATTATCCTCCTTTCGTTCAATGATTACTTGTGCAACTTTTCCTGTAACGATCATAACAACGATGGTACTAATTAAAGTGACAATTCCAATAACTAGGAGATCTTTAATAATAGCATTACCAACGTTGATTAGACTAACAGCAGAAGGAACAAATAAAACGGGCATGATTAAGATCAGCCAATCAGCTACTTCCTCGATTTGATTTAATTTAATTACTCTAGTAAATAAACAAATTAGCATTATTGCTAAACCATAAACGCTTGCCGGTATTGGCAATGGCAATAACAATCCCAACAATTCCCCAATAAATGAGATTGTCATAATAATTAAAAATTGATGTACATACTTCACACTATCCCTCTTTTCTTGTAGATTATAGCACTAAAATAAAAATTATTAAATCTCTAATATCAATGTTATCGTTTTCAATTAAAATAAAAAATATCTGGTCTTTAAAAGCTGCTAATTTTAAAGACTATTTAATATAAATATTAAAAATTATTGACGTTATAGTTATAGAAAAGTATACAGTTTGATGAAAAAGATGGTATTGATATGAATAACGAATATTTTATTAGATTGATTTGATGATATTATGATGTAGTAAACCTTTTATAATTATAATGAAGGGATAATAATTTTGAAAACAAGTTTTCTTTGTACTATCAAATTTTAGAATATTATTAGATAAAGAGTATTATTGATCGTTTTTTGAAAAAATGTTTCTATGAAAAGAATAATTGTTATATGATATTTAGCGAGATATTGCTAACTCAATAAATAAAGATAATACGCTGTTTTTAGGTGTATATCTAAGAAAATGTTAAAAAATTCCTACTTTCGAGTCTGCAACTCTAAAAATAGGAATCTAATTAAAAAGTTATTTTTCTTGATTTATAAGCAGTTGTTCAAATTCTTTGATTGGTCGTGGCTTAGAAAAGATATATCCTTGGATCATATCACAATCAATCATTTTTAAAAATTCCAATTGGCTTGGGGTTTCGACACCTTCAGCAACTGTTTTAATATTAATAGTTTTAGCCATTTCAACAATAGCTTTGATGATTTCTTGACTTCTTTGAATATCATAACTGTTGATTAAGAAAAGCCGGTCTAATTTTATGACTTCAAATGGTAAGTCTTTTAAAGAATTTAATGATGAGTAACCTGAACCAAAATCGTCGATTGAACAAGTAAAGCCATTATTTTGTAGTTCAATGATAATGTTTCTAATTTTTTCAATATTATCAAGTAAAATGTTTTCGGTTATTTCTAATTCAACTAATTTATCAGGTAAACTATATTTATTTTTTATTTTACTGTAGCGTTCAATAAAGTCATCTTGATAAAGATGTAATCTAGAAATATTAATCGATATAGGAACATTTGGCAGGTTTTCGATAATTCGTTGATAGAGAAACTTACAAACACTTTCAAATATATATTCATCCATTTTAAGAATAAAGCCATTTTGTTCAAAGATTGGAATGAATTCACCAGGCATAATGAGATTTCCTGATGGCTCAAGCCAACGAACTAGAGCTTCAGCTCCTAACATGACTTGTCCATTTGGCGCATACTTTGGTTGTAGATAGAATGTAAATTCGTTATTCAGTAAAGCGGACTCCATGTTATTTTCAATCTCTACTTTTCTAATCATTTGATCATGCATTTTAGAATTATAGAAGTAATAGTTATTGGTTTGGCCAGGTATATATGCATTTAAAGCGAGGTGACTACAGTCAATTAGACCATCAATACCTGAGATTGTTTGATCATCTTCATAGCAGCATATACCAATTTTAACTATAGTATTATTTTTATTATCAAGTGATTCTAAAAGATTACAAAATTTTTGATTGATTTCTTGGCATAAGTTTTCCAGTTCGGTTCTATCATGATATGACTGCATGATTAAAAAATTATCGGCATTTACTCGGCACGTAAGTCCTGGGGCTATGACCAATTTTTTTAAAATATTTGCCAGCTGCGTTAAGATCTTATCACCATATTTATAACCATATAATTCATTAATTATTTTAAAGTCATTAATATCTAAATACAGAACTGCAAGAAGAGTATGATTACGTTCCAAAAATAATTTTTCCCCCTCTGTTTTAAACTTTTGATAATTATAGAGCATGGTCAAATGATCATAAAAAGCTAAGTTCTCTAACATTCTTTTGTGTTTACGGCTATCACGGATATATAGCAAAACAACACAGCTGATTGCACCAGCAATACCACTACATAAAATTATGGAGGAAATAATAATGTTATTGGCCTGCTTCATGATTACATTATTAGGAATAATTGAAATAATAAACCAGTGATTGTTTTGTTGTAATGGAACATAGCAAAATACATTGGAACTATCTTGATAATTAAATAAGGCAACACCTTTATCTCTTTTAGATAAAGATGCTTTAAATGATTCAATGGTTTTTGCATCATTACCAGACAGATCGATTAAATCAAATAAGTTTTTAAAAGTACGATTTGAGTTACGATGTTTGGAACGAATTAAAATTTCACCATTATCTTTAACAATATATGAAAAACCTAAATCGTTATAAAACGAAAGTGAGAAGTTTTCAATAATAAAACTTAATTGAGTTTCTTTGACAATGACACTTTGACTATCGCTTGTTTTTACATAAGTTGCAAAAGTCTTAATACCTGTTTTTGAATTGAGATAGGGCTCTAAAAATCCTTGTGAATTATTATCAGCTTTTATTTGCTGAAACAACTGTTCATCACCTAACGGATAATTACCATTTTCATCATAGTAGCAGTCATTGGTATAGTCGATATATAAATATTTAGCTTCTTCACGATTAGATAGATGCTGGAGATACTGCGGAATCTTAGTTTGTAGATAGGCAATATTAGTAAGGATGTTTTGGGAGTTAGTCATTTCTTTAGTCATATAGACATTAAAGGCTTTTTCCTCCTGAGAGGTTGTTTCTAAAATATCATTGATTGACTTATCCCAAAGAGAATCTTGAACATAATTAACATAAATGAACATGGAAAAAACAACAAAAATCACAGCACTAATTCCCCCGACAATCATTAATGATATTTTTTTATTTTTCATTGGAATCATCCTCACTGTTCATAATTTTTGATTATTTCTAAAGCACTATCAATACTGTTTCCTGTTAATAATTGGGTGATTCCGTCATGGGTAAGTGACCAAAGGGGAAGATTTATATTTGAATCACTACCTAGAATTGTTTTCTCTGAGGTTAAATAAGGGCTTAATTCTTGAATCTTAGGATCATCAGCAATACGTTGTTCTTTCAGAGGACTAAAAGAGGACTGACTATTTACAAATTTCCACATCACATCTTCTTGACTTAAATATTCAATAAATTTTTTTGCTTCAGTAATATGTGGACCTTTAGCATTAATACATACACGGGTATCAATATTTGAAACTAGAATTGCTCCATCGTCTAAAATTGGATAAGGGTAAACTTTAAAATTTAAATCTGGTGAACTTTTTTCAACTCGAACAGAGGCCCAGGCACCAGTTAACATAAAAGGGTTTTTATTTTCTTCAAACTGTATTAGATCGTCTGCAGTTTTTTCTGTTTTTAAAGTTGTGGCTGCATCAATGAATTTATTGTCGATTAACTGTTTAACATATTGATATCCTTCTTTAAGATAATTACAAAGAATGCTAGGATCTTGATTTAGTGAAGCGATTATTCTATCCTTTTCAGGTGATTGATAGATGGGATAAAGACCTTTAGCAAGAGCAATTGTTTTTAGAGAAATATCATTATTAGCGATGATCGGAGTAATTCCTTGCTCAATAAAATATTGACAAACAGCCATAAATTCTTGATTATTTTTAGGAACTGACTGATGATGTTTTTCTAGTAAATCAAGATTGCAATATAATCCAAATGCTGAAATAGAAGTTGGAATATAGGGGATCGTATTATCTGGTTGCACCATTTGTTCCAATGAGTTTGTGTTAAAGTTTTTTATTGTTTTTAGCTTTGATAAATCTTCAAAATAATTATAATTAGTTAATTGCTGTAAATTATCTTCATCGATCATAAAAATGTCATCATAGTTATTAGAGGCCAAACGTTTTTTTAGTATCTCATAATACTCAGTTCCTTTCACACTTTCATAGGTAATGGTAATATTGGGATTTTTATCCATATAAGCTTGTAAAATTTCTTCGATTGCAACAACATTAATTGCTTCCGTTTTATATCCATAAAAATTTAGTTCAATCTGATCATTATTATTTGTATCAACAATATTTATTGATTTAGCTTGACAGCTGGTATTAAAAATTATTAATAAAAAGACTAATAAGTAATGAAAGAGGGATATTATCTTTGCTTTCATGCTCATTTCCCTCCTTTGTTTTCTAACTTTAATTATAGCATAGTAAATTTTAAATAGGATATAAATATAACATAACGATCATATATTATTTGGATAATTATCGCCTAAAATAAAAAAGGACAAGTATTGTAGTGAACTACAAAATTTGTCCTTTAAAATATCTATTATTTACTAACACGTCTAATTGTACTTATTCTACTATAGTAATATGATCCTGGTTCAATTGAAGATACTTTAACATAAGCTTTTGGATTATCACCGTGTGTTGATGAATCACCACCACCGGCATGAACCATTGATCTTGAACCATCGCTGTTTACAACAATGATTCCAATATGATAAGCTGGACTACCAAAACATACTAAATCACCAGTTTTAGAGTTTGCAAAACTTACAGCTGACCATTTTCTGGAGTAACCAGCAGCAGTATCTCGACCACCACTAACACCTGCTTGTTTTAATGACCAATATACTAAACCAGAACAGTCAAAGTATGTGGGACCTTGAGCTCCCCACCAATAACGCGATCCTAATTTAGCATAAGCAGCAGCATAGATTTTTTCACCAAGATTATCTGATGTGCTAGAATCATTATTATTGTTTCCGCCATTGTTGTTATTTCCAGAATCGCTATTGTTATTATTGTTGTTGTTATTATTGTTGTTGTTACCACCGGAATTATTATTGTTTCCACCATTATCAGGTTTTGGAGGCGGTGGTGTAGGAGTTGGAGTTTCATATGCTTCTTCATTAAATTTTTTAATTGCAGCATCCAGGGTTTCAGTCATTTCACCATAATCATAAATCGTGTTTTGAGTAGATGCAATTGATTTGTTTTGTTCCTCTAACAAAGCTGTATATTTTGTTTTTAATGTTTTTTGTTCTTCTTGCTGAATAACTAAAGTGGCTTTAGCTTCTTCTAAAATAGTTTGTTGTTGTTCAACTTCTTTTCTTTGTTTATTAAGTTCTTCAATCAACTCTTTATCACTTTGTGTAAGTTCGTTATAACCGTCGATTCTTGAGAACATTTCCGTGAAGTTGCTTGCACCAAAAATAAAGTTAATATATGTATTTTCATTTGCATAAGATTGCATTGCATACATACGATCTTTTAATAATTGAGTATTCTTTTCAATACTTGCTTGAAGATTGGCAATAGTTGTATTTAAATACTCAATTTCAGCTTCTTTATCGCTGATTTGTTTATTAACTTCATCTAATTGTTTTTGAACGCTTTCTAGTGTTGTTTTAGTGTCACTAGCAGCCTCTTTTTGTTCGGCCAATTTTTTAGTTAATTCAGAATTTTTAGTTTTAAGATACTTGTTGAATGCTTCACAAGTTGATTTGTTACTACTAGATAAATTCGAAGATGAGCATAATGTCATATATTTACTTTCATTACCATCAAATTCATCGGCTGCCACAGGGGCTGCATAATAACATGCACTTGTTACTATTGTCAGCGTTAAAGCTGTAGATATAACTTTTTTTATTTTCATACAATCACCTCGATACATAGTAATTATCCTATATTTTTCTTAATAAGTAAATACTAATTTAGATTTTTTCTAAGGATATAAAGCTAATTTTCTAAAAAATATCACATTTGTTATGGAAATAATGAAATTAATTTATGAATTTCATATATATGTGATAAAAAAGATGAGCAAGCTTGCTCATCTAATTGTATTAATACAATCTACGAACGTCATACCATTCTTTTTGCCAATATGAATAACCAAGATCCGCTACTTGAACAGGTTTACCTGTTTGTGGAGCATGAACCATGTTACCACCACCGATATAAATACCGACATGGTGAATTCCGCTGGTACTTCCATTACTGCTAAATAAGATGATATCTCCGGCCTGCATGTTATTACGAGAAACAGATACACCTTTACTAGCTAGCGATTTGGTATTATTAGAACCAATGTTGACACCTGATTGATAATAAGCCCAGTTGACTAAACCTGAGCAGTCAAATGCAGTGTGGTTTGGATTAGCGATTTCAGACATGCTGTGACATCCACCCCATACATACATATAACCAACGCGAGTTAAAGCCTTTTGTGCAATTGCGTTTCCAACTGCAGAATCACCAGAAACAACGCTTCCGCCAGAAACTTGTGATTTTTCAGTAGCAGCTAATAGTGCAGCGATATTATCAGTGATTTTTTGACTTGAATCGGCCGCTTGAGCAGCTGCTTTTTCTTGCGCAATCAAATCAGCGTTTTGTTTTTCAAATAGAGCTTGATATTCTTGTTGTAGTGCCTGCTTTGATGATTTTTGACTTTCAATATTAGCTTTGGCAGTAACAACCGTAGCTTTTTGTGTTTCTACTTGTTCTTTTTCATCAGCTAGTTGTGCAACTAATTCATCATCATATGATGTTATTTCATTAACGCTGTCAATTCGGGCAAACATATCAGTGAAGCTAGAAGCCCCGAAGATAAAGTCAATATATGAATTATTGTTATTGTATGATTGCATTGAATACATACGTTCTTTTACTTCTTCTTCTTTTTTAGCTATACTTGCTTCTAAATTTGAAATTGAAGTTTGTAAATATTCAATTTCTTTTTGTTTTTCAGCAATTTGATCATTTAATGCACTAATTTCACTTGAGATACTATTCAAACTATTTTGAGTATCAGATACTTTGCTTTTTGAATCACTTACTTGAGATTTCAATTCTTTATTTTTATTTTTCAAGTATGTATTGAATTCTTTACAAGTGTTCAAGTTATTAGTTGAAAGATTTGAAGATGAGCATAATTTCATGTACTTATCTTCTTGCCCGGAAAAATCAGTTGCCTGAACAGGAGTGGGAATAGTTACTAATGAAAGCATTGTACAGACTCCTAAGGCAGTGACGAATACTTTTTTCATTTCATCGACCTCCAATTTATATATATTATTTAGTTTTATATTCAGTTTTAAAGATGGCGTATTTAATCCATACCAATGTGATTATAACATAATATTCATTGTTTCGCATTAAAATGATAAAAAAGTCTAGAAAGTCACACATTTTTGACAATTGCTCATATATTATTAATGGAGGTGGAAGAATGACGACACATGGAATTGATGTCTCACAATATCAGGGGGTAATTGATTGGGAAATTGTTCAAGATCGAGTTGATTTTGCAATTCTTAGATGTGGTTTTGGTCAAGATCGAACAGATCAAGATGATCGTTTGTTTAAAAGAAATGCAGACGAGTGTACACGATTAGGAATACCGTTTGGTGTTTACTTATATTCATATGCTAAAAATAGTAGTGATGCTAGAGGGGAAGCACAACATGTTTTACGTCTAGTGAAAAACTATAAGATGGCATATCCAGTGTATTATGATTTAGAAGATAATAATACGACTGGAAAGCAATCAAATGATGTGATTGCAAATATCGCTAAAACATTTGCTGATGAATTAGAAGCCAATGGATATTATGTTGGGATGTATGCTTCACTATACTGGTGGAACACTAAATTAACGGATCCGATTTTTGATAATTATACACGGTGGGTTGCTAACTATGCTGCTGAGTTAAATTATGATAAACCGTATGATATGTGGCAATATAGTTCGACTGGATGGGTTCAAGGGGTACCAACAATTGTTGATATGAATTATTGTTATGCTGATTTTCCAGCTATTATTAAACGTGCAGGTAAGAATAATTTTGATATTGATACAGCAGTGGAACAATATAAATTAGGTGATACAGTAAGATTTAGCTATGTCTTTTTAACTAGTGAATCTTCTAATCCGTTACGGCCATATCGTAATGTTGGAAAGATAACTCGAATTGTAAAAAATACTCGAAATCCTTATTTAATAGGTAATGATCAAGGCTGGGTCAATGACCAGGTAATTGAAGGTAGGGTAAGCTATTTGTCAAATCCTAATTATGTTGGAGATAGTTTAGTTGGAGCCCTTCAGCAAATTAATGTTGATACAAGTTTTGAAAATCGTCAACATTTAGCAAAACTTAATGGAATTACTAATTATGTAGGTAGTGCGGCGCAAAATTTACAATTATTGCAATTATTAAAAGAAGGAAAACTAATTAGTTAGATTATCTAACTAATTTAGTTTCCCATTCTTTTAAAACCTTGATATGCAGTTCTTCATCTTCAATGATTCGATTTAAAATCGCAACAATATAGGGATCTTTGATGACGCTAGCTTGATACATATACTTATCAATTGCCTGATATTCAGCGTCTATTGCTGTTTTTAGTACTTCCTCTAGTGAATTAGGATAATTTAAATATGATGGTGACCAATAAGTACATTGATCATTTAGACAGCTCCACCAGCGGGGGTCTAAACCTAATTCTAAGGCAAGGGTCATGAAGATGTCTAAATGATGCATCTCGACCATAGAAATATTTAAAAATGTTTTTTTTAGTTCTAAAAAATCTTCGCCAGCAATACTATGGTTATAAATATATTGACAAATTGCAGATGTTTCAGAATTCATCCCACCGACATTATCAAGGATCATTAAACCATAAGTTTCATTTGGCACAGTTACTTTTATTTCGGGGTAAGGCTTATTTACTTTAGTATCCATGTTCTTCACCTCATATAAAAATATGCTGAATACAATAAGATATGAATACAAATGAAATAATTTTTACACTTAAAGATATAAATATTGAAAATAACTAAGATAATAGTCAAAATTATTGTAATTATCAAGTTACTAACAGAAATATTATATGTCATAGTAATATTTCTGTTAGTAAAAAGAATAATGGGGTTATAGTCGCTCAAGCTATTAAAATCATTTAAAAACAAGCTGAGAATAAGGAATGTTTCAACTTACAAGAGACCACTATAATTATTTTTTATGCGGACATTCCTTAAGAAAATTAATCCGATGATAAATATACCAAATACTCATAAGGCTATTAATGCAATTAAAAGATTAGCGATAGTACTGGTAAAATAATAACAACTATACCCATAGATAATAATTGCACTGATGATATATATTAATATTCTCACTCCAATATCACAATATAATTTATCAAAATTAATGATAGCGAATCATAGTAAATATTGATTAACTTAATCGACTGCTGGTATACAAAAATTAATAATTAAAATAAGGTTATAATATTATTGAGCTTACATAGAATATGATGAGGGGGGATTATGTGTTTTATCTAAAATCATCAGATAATGCCAAATTAGCGGTAGAGGATATTAATCCAGCTCATCAAAAGACAGTAGTTTTAGTGCATGGCTGGCCAATTTGCCAAGAAATGTATGAATATCAAAAAGATATTTTAAACGATTGTCGATACCGCATCATTAGTTATGATATTCGTGGATTAGGAATGTCACAAGTCATGGGCAGGGGCTATGATTATGACCAATTAGCGATAGATCTGCATAGTGTTTTAATAACCTTAAATGTCCATAATGTGACATTAGTAGGATTTTCAATGGGTGGGGCGATTTGTGTTCGTTATATGAGTAAATTTGGAAAAGAACGAGTAAGTAAACTAGTTTTGGCTGGTGCTGCAGTGCCTTCATATACTCGTACAATTCATAATCCCGAAGGACAAAGTATCGATGCGGTAAATCAACTGATTGAGCAGTGTTATACTAATCGACCTAAAATGGTTCATGATTTCGGACAAAATGTTTTTGCATTAAATCATGGCAGTGAATTTATGAACTGGTTTACATCAATTTGTTTAAAGGGATCAGGAATAGGAACGATCCAAACAGCAATTTCTTTACGAGATGAAGATGTGTATCAAGATTTGTTTGAGATTAAGGTCACTACTTTAATCATGCATGGAGTGCTTGATAAAATTTGTCCTTTTTCGTTTGCTTTAATCATGCATGAATGTATAGAAGATTCGATTTTATGCAAGTTTGAATATAGTGGACATGGGATTTTTTATGATGAACGAGAACGTTTTAATCAAGTATTGATTGATTTTATTGAACAATAAAACCTGCACTTTGTAATGCAGGTTAAAGAATTTTTTCATATGCTCGTCGAGTTTCTTTATTTTCTAAATAAATAGTGCCACAATATTCAAATCCATATTTAATCAAGAAACGCTGCATTGAAAGATTATCATCATGAGTATCCATACGGATACTTGGTTTTTTAGGATAAAGTTTTAATCCTTCATCAATAATGATTTTTGCCAAGCCTTTACCTTTTTGATCATTTCGTATCGCGATGCGATGAACTACAATGTATGCATTATCTTGAAGCCATTTCCCTTCTATATAATTATAACTAGGTTCAAGCTCTTTAGAGATCATCGCAGTTGCGACTATTTCTCCGTTATCTTCAAGCACATAAGCTTCATGGCGGCTAATATCATTAATAATAGTTAATTCATCAGGATAACCATCTTGCCATTGGTTGATTCCCTGCTCTTTAAAATATACTTTAGCTTGATTGATAATTGTCATGACAGCGGTTAAATCATTAGTAGTAGTTAATCTTAATTTCATCTAATCACATCCTTGTTTATTAATATAACATAACCATATAAAAATAGAAATTACTATTTAGAAAATAGTAGAGAAATGCTGTTAAAGAGCATATAATGATAGCTGGAGGTGGTTAGATGATAGATTTAAAAAATGCTAAAAGATTGTTTGATGAATATGTAGCGAATTATGATAAAGATAATCCTAAAGTTGCCTTAAAGATAGAACATACTTATCGTGTTATGGAGGCCTCAAAAAATGTTGCAGTGAGTCTCGGGTTAGATCAAGATGAAATAGACTTAGCATCATTAATTGGATTATTACATGATATTGGGAGATTTGAACAATTAAAACGTTATAATTGTTTTATTGATAGTAAAACAATTGATCATGCATTATTAGGTGTTCAAATTTTATTTGATGATAATTTAATTAGTAAATTTGATATTGATCAAAAAGATTATCCACTGATCTACAAAGCTATTTTTAATCATAATAAATATAAAATTGCTGAGGGATTAAGTGAACATGAGATGCTCCACTGTAAAATAATTCGTGATGCTGACAAAATCGATATCTTTAAAACAGGTTTGTTAGAAACGTTCGAAGCATTTTTGGATGCTGGACAAGAGATTTTAGAAAATGACATCATTACTGAATCGATATATGAAACATTTATGAATAGTGAATCAATTCTTAGTACCACTCGTAAAACTGACTTGGATCGCTGGGTATCCTTTTTGGCCTTGATATTTGATTTGAATTATCAGTATAGTTGTAATTATGTTTATCAACAAGATTATATTACAAAATTAGTTAAACGACTTAATTATCAAAATAGTGATACTTTTAAGAAGATGTTAAATATAATGAACCATGCTAATGAATATTTAAAAGAAAAGAGTGATCTTAATAATTAAGATCACTTTTTTGAGGTAAGTTAATGATAAAAATAGAGGATGCATATAAAGAATTTAATACTTATGTCAGTGAATATGATTTCGATGTCTCTTTATTATTTTAAGATAGGTTGATTGAAAAATTTAGTGATATTTATAATAATGAGCAAATTATTTATAAAGCAATCAAAAAGCACAATAAATATGTGATTTGAATGGGATTAGATACTCATGAATTACTGCATGCAAAGATTATCCCTGATGCTAACAAAATCGATAAGCTGGAAATTAATCTACTCTCCCGCTAGAAACAATTTATTATAAGGGAAAAGAAGAAATAGAAAAACAATTGATTAGTGAGAGCAGTGTACCAGTCATTTTTGAATCATGAAATGATTTTAAGCAGCTGTCGGCAAAATGATTTAGATATTTGGTTACCACATTTAGTATTTGTATTTGATTTGAATTTTAAATATAGTTTTCAAGAGGTTTTAAAACACCAATATATTGATAATTTGTATAAACGTTTAGACTATCAAAACATTGATACTAAAAAAAGATGAGTATTATCTATTAAGTGGTAATGAATTATACATATGAACATGCTAAATAGTCCAGAAGATCTTCTGGACTATTTTTTAAAATAAACTCAATTGTTCCGATGATGCAGTTTGTTTATAACCATTTATAATATCTTCCATCTTATAAATGATATTATATTTGTGACATTCTTCAATAAATATATTTTTTAATTCATAAAGTCGTGGGCTGTTGCATAAATAAGTATTACCGAATTGTTTTATATAGCGTTCCTTACAGCCGGGAAATAAATGATCTAGCTGCGTATAGAAATAATCACGTTGATGATCTCGTAAAGTCACACCAAACATAGGATAAACAAAGCTGGCATTAGCTAAATGTGCGCGATAGATGATTTCTCGAATATTTTCAGGGGTATCGTTAATAAATGGCAAAATCGGTGTCATTAAAACCCCAGCATAAATATTGTGTTGGCGTAATTGTTTAATTGTTTCAAATCGTTTTGATGAAATTGAAACATTTGGTTCGATCAATTTTGCTAATGAATCATCACCACAAGTAATGGTCATACAAATTATGACAGATTGTTTATCATTAATTTGTTTTATGAGTTCAAGATCGTTAATGAGCGTATGACTTTTAGTCGTTATCATTACACCAAAATTGGTTTGCTTTATTATTTTTAAAGCTTGATGAGTTATCTTTAATTGTTGTTCATAATGATTATAGGGATCAGACATGGCTCCAATTGCAATCACCCCTTTTCTTTTTTTAGAACAAAGTTCTTTAGAAAGTAGGGTGAGTACGTTATGTTTTACTTTAATTTGATCAAAGTTTGAGATTTGATAACAATCACTACGACTGTCACAATAAATACAACCGTGATGACATCCTTGGTAGAGATTCATGTTGTAGTCAAAACCAAACCAAAAATGATTTTTATCGGCTTTGTTTTGAATGATTGTCTTAGCTTTTATTTCGGGTATTTTCATTAATTGTGCCCTCCTAAAAAAGACTATAACATAAAAAAAATGACGATTAAAACATAAAAAAAACGAAAAAAAATATTACTTGAAACACCTTGATTTTACTAGGTTTTGGGTTAATTCGACAGTCTTCGATAAAAGTTTTGAACATCAAACTATTTACAAATGTTTTGATTTTGTTATAATGTGACCGTAATATACACGAGGAGGAATATAACGTGGAATTTGAAAAAGTAAAAGAAATAATTGTTGATTCTTTAAGCTGTGATGAAGATGCAGTAACTTTAGAAGCTAACTTAAAAGAAGACTTAGATGCAGATTCATTAGATGCAGTTGAATTAATCATGGCAGTTGAAGAAGAATTTGATATTGAAATCCCTGATGATAAAGCAGCTGAAATTAAAACAGTTCAAGATATCGTAGATTATATCAAAGAAAATGCATAATAAATGCTGATTTTTATTACCCAGAATAGCTGGGTAATAATTTTTTTAAAAAATTACTTTGATATTCAAAATAAAGGAGAGTATTTATGAAAATAGATTTAGTAAAGCAACTTATAAATGAATTTGAAAACTCAGAAGTTTTTAAAATGAAAGTAGAGATAGATGATATTAAATTAGAATTAGAAAAAACGCCAGTAGCACCGGTAAATGTTGTAAGTACACCGGTAGTTTCTGCTCCAACGCCTACTTTAGCGCCAGTGGAGCAAGTAGCAGCTAATGAACCAGCAATCACCGGAACACCGGTTAAATCACCAATTGTTGGGGTTTATTATGCATCTAGTTCACCAACTGCTAAACCGTATGTAGAAGTAGGCACTAAAGTAAAAGCAGGACAGGTGTTGTGTATTGTTGAAGCAATGAAGGTAATGAATGAAATTAAAGCTCCAATTGATGGAACAGTAACATCAATCATGGCAAATACTGAAGATTTAGTTGAATTTGATCAAGTGTTAATGATCATTGAAGGGTAGTTAAGATGTTTAAGCGAATTTTAATTGCCAACCGTGGCGAAATCGCGGTAAGAATAATTCGAACATGCCAAGAATTAGGAATTGAAGCAGTTGCTGTTTATTCAAATGTTGATAGTACTTCATTGCATGTGCAATTGGCTGATCATGCGGTATGTATAGGTCCTGCCAAGGCAGCGGATAGTTATTTAAATATGAAAAATATTTTAAGTGTAGCGACTGCACTAGGTTGTGATGCAATTCATCCAGGATTTGGCTTTTTATCAGAAAACTCAACTTTTGCTCGTTTAGTAGAAGAATGTGGAATAACTTTTATTGGGCCTAGTGGCGATGTTATTGATATGATGGGAAATAAAAGTATGGCCCGTCAAAAAATGATTGAAGCAGGTGTGCCGGTAGTTCCTGGGAGTGATGGAAGTGTAAATACTTTACAAGAAGCTAAAGAAGTTGCAAATCAAATTGGTTATCCAGTTTTAATTAAAGCCTCAGCAGGTGGTGGTGGTCGTGGAATGCGAAAAGCCTTTAGCGAAGAAGAATTTGATGATGCTTATTTAACTGCTAAAGCAGAAGCTAAAGCATGTTTTGGTGATGATGATATGTATTTAGAAAAATTAATTTTAAATCCTAAACATATTGAATTTCAAATTTTAGCCGATAATTATGGAAATGTTATTCATTTAGGAGAACGCGATTGTTCTATTCAACGACGCAATCAGAAGATGATTGAAGAGGCACCAAGTAAAGCCTTAACGCCACTGCTCCGACAAAAAATGGGGGAAGATGCAGTTAAAGCGGCTAAAGGAGCAGGTTATCGCAATGCAGGAACGATTGAATATGTTTTAGATCAAGATGGAAATTATTATTTTATTGAAATGAATACTCGAATTCAAGTTGAGCATCCAATTACTGAAATGGTGACCGGGGTAGATTTAATTAGGGAACAGATTAGAATTGCTGCAAATCAAAAATTAACTTATAAACAAAGTGATATTCATTTAAATGGACATGCGATTGAATGCCGAATCAATGCTGAAAATCCACGTGAGGGATTCAGACCGTGTCCGGGAACTGTTAATAGTGTTCATTTACCAGGAGGTTTAGGGGTGAGAATTGATACAACTTTATATCAGGGGTATAAAGTTTCATCACATTATGATTCCATGATTGCTAAAGTTATTGTTCATGGTTCTAATCGCTTAGAAGCAATTAGAAGAATGCGTAGAGTTTTAGCTGAATTAGTTATTGACGGAATTGATACTAACCAAGAATTACAATATTTGATTTTACATACGGGAGAGTATGTAAAAGGAAATTTTGATACAAGTTTTATTGAAAATAACTTAGATAAGTTGGTGGGATAATAAATGGAAGAGTTATTTAAGGCACGAAAAGAAAAATTGAATTTATTTAAATCTATTCGTAATAAAATGCAAGATAAAAAAAGAATTGATGTACCCGATGGTTTATATACAAAGTGTGATTCTTGCGGAGAGTCGATTTTAAGTGAAGATTTGAAAGAAAGTTATTATGTTTGTCCTAAATGTGGAGCACATTTAAAGATGCGGGCATACACGCGATTAAATCTTTTGTATGATGGGGGAAAATATAAAGAATTATATAAAAGTATTAAATCAAATGATCCATTAATGTTTCCTGGTTATAAAGAAAAATTAGTAAAATTAGAAGAAACAACAAATCTTGACGAAGCGGTTGTTTGTGCTACAGGAAGAATTGATGGAAGAAAAGTTGTTGTTTGTGTGATGGATTCTCGTTTTTTAATGGGGAGTATGTCAGGTGCTGTCGGAGAAAAGATTACTAGAGCAATTGAACATGCGACAAAACGCAAATGTCCAATCATTATTTTTACAACTTCTGGGGGAGCTAGAATGCAAGAGGGAATTATTTCACTAATGCAAATGGCTAAAACTAGTGCTGCTCTAGCCAAACATCATGAAGCCGGATTGTTATATATTTCGTATATTACTCATCCTACTACTGGTGGAGTTACTGCTTCTTTTGCCATGCTTGGGGACATTATTATTGGGGAACCTAAAGCATTAATCGGATTTGCGGGACCAAGAGTAATTGAATCAACAATTAAACAAAAATTACCCGAAGGTTTTCAAAGAACCGAGTTTATGCAAGATCAAGGATTTATTGATATGATCGTAGAACGTTCTAAAATGCGTGAAACGATTATCAAATTATTAAAAATGCATAGCAGGGGGGCGCAATAATGTCACTGCAAGAAAAAGAAATAAAAATTAAAGAAATAGAATTAGAGTTATTAAAATTAAAGGATGACCAAGAGATTGACCACACTTTACAAATTCAAGATTTAGAAAATACAAAAGCAAAAATTGAAGCTGAAGCATATCAGGATATTAGTGCTTATGATCGAGTTTATCTTGCTCGTAAAGCTGACCGTCCTAATGTCCGTGAATATATTGATAATTTATTTGATGATTTTATTGAATTACATGGGGACCGTCTTTACAAAGATGATGGTTCAATTGTCGGTGGATTAGCAATGTTTAATAATATTCCCTGTACTGTAATTGGACATTTAAAAGGACGAACTTTAGAGGAAAATCTACACTGTAATTTTGGAATGTCTTCACCAGAAGGGTATCGTAAAGCGATGCGTTTGATGAAACAGGCGGAAAAATTTAATCGACCAATTGTTACATTTGTAGATACACCAGGTGCTTATCCGGGTTTAAAAGCTGAAAAACATGGAATCGGTGAAGCAATTGCGCGTAATCTAATGGAAATGTCACAGCTGACGGTGCCTATTATTGTGATTGTAATCGGTGAAGGCGGCAGTGGTGGAGCTTTGGCACTAAGTGTTGGAGATCGTATGGTAATGCTTGAAAATAGTGTTTATTCGGTTTTATCACCAGAAGGCTTTGCATCAATCTTATGGAAAGATAAAGATGGTTCAAGAGTTCATGAAGCTGCAGAGCTAATGAAATTGACTGCAAATGATTTATATGAAATGAAGATCATTGATAAGATCATCAAAGAACCTCGAGGTGGAATTACAAAGAACCGCGAATATGTATACAAACGTTTAAGAATCTATCTTCGAAATACTCTTGAAGAATTGATGAAATTATCAAAAACATCATTAGTAAATAAACGTTACAATAAATTTAGAGAAATGGGTCGAATTACGAATGACTAATCGCGATATTTTAAATCGAGAATTAATTAATCAACTGTTTGTAAGACTGTTTAATCAAATTTTGGATATTGAAACCCAATATATGGTAGGACATGGAGTGGAAGATTTAAGTTTATCAGAACTGCATATTATCGATGCAATCAGTTCGCTTTCAAATCCCACGATGTCAACAATTGCTTCTCAGGCGACTTTAACTAATGGAACAATTACGACAGCAATAAAAAAGCTCGAAGCTAAGGGATACGTAAAACGTCGTAAAGATGATAATGATCGACGCATTATTCGTGTAGAGCTGACAGCTAAAGGCAATCGTGTTTGCAAAGTACATCGAGACTTTCATGAAGAGATGGTAAGTCGTGTCTGTGAAGATAGTCATGTTCTTGATGATGAGTTATTGATTAAATCATTACAACAGTTATTGTATTTCTTTGAAGATATCAAAGAAAAATATTAGGAGATTATATGAGTGGATTAAAAATATTATCAACTGGTTATTATGCACCACAAAAAGTACTTGATAATTTCGATCTTGAAAAAGTGGTTGAAACATCAGATGAGTGGATCGTCTCTAGAACCGGGATAAAAAGAAGACATATTGCTGAAAATGAAAGTTGCGTAGAACTTGGGTATCAAGCAGCTTTAAAGGCAGTTGAAAAAATAGATAAAAGTAAGATTGGATTGATTATCTGTGCAACAATGACACCCGATTATTTTACTCCCAGCACTGCTTGTTTGATTCAAGAAAGATTAGGTTTGAATGATCAAGAAGTAATGTGCTTTGATTTAAATGCTGCTTGTAGCGGCTTTGTGTATGCCTTAACGGTAGCCCAGGCATTATTACAAAACATGGAAGATAAATATGCTTTAGTCATTGGAAGTGAAGAAATTTCCAAAATAATGGATTTCAAAGATCGCAATACTTGTGTTTTGTTTGGTGATGGGGCTGGAGCCCTTGTAGTTGGAAATGGTGATGGTATTTTTGCTAGCTACAGTAATTCAGCGGGAAATTTAGAAGCATTAAAGGCCCCGGCAATCAGTAAATCTAATCAGGATCATTATTTAACGATGGCTGGGCAGGAAGTGTTTAAGTTTGCAATAAAAGTAATTCCTGAAAGTATTAATGCAATCTTAGAAAAAACAAATTTAACTCTTGATGAGATTGATTACGTTGTCTGTCATCAAGCAAATTATCGAATTATTAAAAATGTATATAAGAAGATGAAGTCTTCAGAAGATAAGTTTTATATGAATTTGCAAGAATATGGGAATACATCAGCAGCTAGCATTCCTTTGGCTTTAGGTGAAATGAATGAAAAAGGAATGTTAAGACCAGGTGACAAAATTATTTGTGTTGGTTTTGGTGGTGGTCTTACTTGGGGCGCAACATTAATGGAATGGAGTTAGAAGATGAAATTAAATAAATTATTAAATATTGAATATCCTTTGATTCAAGGAGGAATGGCAAATATCGCTACCGGTGAATTTGCAGCTAGTGTATCTAATGCTGGCGCACTTGGTTTAATTGGTGCCGGTGGAATGGACACTGCTACATTAAAAAAGAATATTGAAATTTGCCGTAATTTAACTGATAAACCTTTTGGTGTCAATATCATGTTGATTAATCCTTGTGCTGATGAGATGGCACAATTAGTAATTGATGAAAAAGTGCCGGTCGTAACAACTGGAGCAGGAAATCCTGGTAAATATGTTGCTGCATGGAAAGCAGCAGGAATTAAAGTATTGCCAGTTGTTCCAAGTGTAGCTTTAGCAAAGCGCCTTGAAAAATATAACGTTGATGCAATTATTGTTGAAGGAACTGAGGCAGGTGGTCATATAGGTGAATTAACTACAATGGCATTAGTACCTCAAGTAGTTGAAGCAGTTAGTGTTCCTGTTATAGCAGCTGGTGGAATTGCGAGTGGAAAACAGGTATTGGCAGCGTATGCTCTAGGGGCTTGTGGAGTACAGGTAGGAACTTGTCTGCTTGCAAGCGAAGAGTGTCCGATTCATGAAAATTATAAACAAGCTGTAATCAAAGCTAAAGATACAAGCACTACAGTAACTGGAAGAATCGCAGGAACACCAGTACGGGTAATAAAAAATAAAATGGCTAAAGAGTATGTTAAGCGTGAAAAAGAAGGTGCTGACATGATGGAACTTGAAAAATATACATTAGGTTCACTACGTAGAGCAGTTTTAGAAGGTGACGCCGATACCGGTTCATTAATGGCTGGCCAAGTAGTCGGAATGATCAATGAAATTAGACCTCTAAAAGTAATTATTAAAGAATTATTTGATGATTGTGATAAGGCATTTAAGAAATTAGAAAGCGAGTTTTAATTATGAAAAAGGTAAATATCGGAGATATGACTCTTGATGTACCAATCATACAAGGTGGCATGGGAGTTGGTATTTCACTTGGAAATTTGGCTGGAAATGTTGCTTTAAATGGTGGTATGGGTGTTATTTCAACTGCTCATCCTGGTTATCGTGCTGATGATTTTGAAAAAAATCCGCTAGAAGCTAATAAACGTGAGCTAGCTAATGAAATAAAGAAAGCTAAAGAGATTGCTAAAGGTAAAGGGATGGTTGCAATTAATGCAATGGTCGCAATTACTGACTATGCAGCTTTAGTTGAAGTAGCTGTAAAAAGTAAAATAGATGCAATTATTTCGGGTGCTGGATTACCTATGAACTTACCAAGTTTTGTTCAAGGAACAAAAGTTAAAATTGCCCCAATTGTATCAAGTGGTAAAGCCGCTAAATTGATTTGTAAAACTTGGGATCGTAAATTTAAGGTAGCTCCAGACTTTGTTGTCATTGAAGGAAGTGAAGCTGGTGGTCATCTAGGCTTTCATAAAGAAGATGTGTTAAATAAAACAACGGCTAAATTAGTAGATATTTTTAAAGAAGTAAAAGAGACTGTTCAACCATTTGTTGAAAAATATCAAAAGGATATTCCTATTTTTGTAGCTGGTGGTGTTTATGATAGTGAGGATATTCAAAAGTATTTAGATTTAGGTGCTGATGGTGTTCAAATGGCAACACGGTTTATTTGTACTGAGGAATGTGATGCAGATATTAAATATAAACAAGCATTTATAAATGCTAAAAAAGGAGATATCGAGATTGTTAAATCACCAGTTGGAATGCCGGGAAGAGCCATCATGACGAAGTTGACAAAAAGACTTAAACAAGATGAAAGGATTCCAGTAAAACGTTGCTATAATTGCTTAATTCCCTGTGATGTTAAAACTACGCCTTATTGTATTAGTGGTGCATTGATCAATGCTGCTAAAGGTAATTTGGATGAGGGATTAGTATTTAGTGGAAGCAATGGATATCGTAATGATAAAATTATTTCAGTAAAAGAATTAATGGATGAATTAAAGAGAGGACTAAAATAATGGGTAAGATTGGATTTGTATATGCTGGTCAAGGTAGTCAGGTAGTTGGAATGGGTCAATCATTCTATGATAACTATCAAATTGCTAAAGATGTTTTTGATAACATTGACTTAGATATTGATGTAAAGAAATTATGCTTTGAAGGTCCCCTTGAAGAACTTTCTTTAACAAGAAATACACAACCATGTATGGTTGCTGTTGCTGTAGTAGCAACTAAGCTATTAAAAGAAAATGGAATTGCTCCAGATTATGTAGCAGGATTAAGTCTTGGTGAATATTCAGCTTTAAATGCAGCAGGTGTTTTAGATGATCAAACAGCAATTAATTTAGTACGTTTCCGTGGTCAAGCGATGGAAAGAGCGGCAGCAGGAATTGAAAGCAAAATGATTGCAATTATTGGCTTAGATCGCGAATTATTAAATGAAGCAGTTAAAGAAGCTAGGGCTTTGGGAGTTGTTTCAATTGCTAACTATAATTGTCCAGGACAATTAGTAATTGGTGGTGAGGCTGAGGCAGTTACTAAGGCTAGCGAATTAGCATTAGAAAAAGGTGCTCGTCGGGCAATTCCTTTAAATACAAGTGGACCTTTCCATACAGAATTATTAGCACCAGCTAGTAATGAACTTAAAGAAAAGTTTGTAAGTGTTAATTTTAATGAAATGCAAGCTCCTGTAATATTCAATAGTTCGGCTAAAGAACTTGAGTCTGGAGTTAGTATTGCTCAAATGTTAGAGAAGCAAGTAATGTCTTCAGTATATTTTGAAGATAGTATTCGTTATATGTTAGAAAACGGGGTTGATACAATTATTGAAATCGGTCCTGGTAAAGTATTGAGTGGATTTATTCGTAAGATTGATAAGACAATTAAAACCTATCAAGTTGAAGATCAAGCATCATTAGAAAAAACATTAGTGGGATTAAAAGGAGAATAAGATGAAATTAAAAGATAAAGTAGTTTTAGTAACTGGTGGAGCCCAAGGAATTGGTAAAGAAATTTGTTTAACATGTGCTCGTGAAGGTGCTAAGATCATTGTAAATTATGTTAATTTTGGTGATAATAAAAAAATTGCTGAAGCAACTAAATCAGAATTAGAAGCAATCGGTGCGACTGTTATGTTAGCTCAAGCTAATGTTGCTTCATTTGAAGAAACAGAAACAATGTTTAAAGAAATCATTAAAGAATTTGGTCGAATCGATGTTCTTGTAAATAATGCTGGAATTACTAAAGATGGATTGTTGATGCGAATGAAAGAGAATGATTTTGATGCAGTTATTGATGTTAATTTAAAAGGAACATGGAATTGTATGAAACATGCGACTAAAATTATGATGAAACAACGTTATGGTCGTATTATTTCAATGTCATCAGTAGTTGGGGTAATGGGAAATGCTGGTCAAGTAAATTATTCAGCAAGTAAAGCTGGAATTATTGGAATGACAATGTCATTAGCGCGCGAAGTTGGTAGTCGGGGAATTACTGTGAATGCGGTAGCACCAGGTTTTATTCAAACTGCAATGACTGATGTTTTACCTGAAGATATTAAAGAAAGTATGGCTAAACAAATTCCTTTAGGAACTTTTGGACAAGTAAGAGATATCGCTAATACGGTAGTATTTTTAGCAAGTGATGATGCTAGATACATTACTGGTCAAACTATCCATGTTGATGGCGGAATAGCAATGTAAGGAGAGAGACAATGGAAAGAAGAAGAGTTGTAGTAACAGGGCTTGGAGCAATTAATGCAATTGGTCATAATGTTGAAGAAACTTGGAAAAGTATTAAAGAAGGTGTTTGTGGAATTGACGAAATCACAAACTATGATAAAGAATTAACAAAAGTAAAAATTGCAGGTGAAGTAAAAAATTTTAATGCTGCTGATTATTTAGATAAAAAAGCAGTTCGAAAAATGGATCGCTTTACTCAATTTGGTGTAATTGCTGCTAAAGAAGCTTTTAAGGATGCTGGTTTAAAGATTGAAGAGATTGATGCTGACCGTTTTGGTGTAGTTGTGTCAAGCGGAATTGGAGGGCTTGCAACAATTGAGAAAGATCATACTAAGGGGTTAGAAAAAGGTTATGATCGTGTTTCGCCATTCTTTGTGCCAATGTCAATTACAAATTTGGCAGCGGGAAATATTGCAATTGAATTAGGGGCAAAAGGATTATGTACTTGTCCGGTCACAGCTTGCGCTGGTGGAACTAATGCGATTGGTGATGCGTTTAGAAATATCCGTGATGGTTATCAAGAAATTATGGTTGCTGGTGGGGCAGAAGCTAGTATTACTCCACTTGGTATTGGAGGCTTTTCATCAATGAAAGCTCTTTGTGATAATAATGATCCGAAACGGGCGTCAATTCCTTTTGACGAGGAACGTTGTGGATTTGTTATGGGTGAGGGTGCTGGAATTGTTGTACTTGAAGAATTAGAACATGCTAAAGCTCGTGGCGCTCATATCTATTGTGAAATGGTCGGATATGGTGTCAGTTGTGATGCTCATCATATTACTGCACCTTTAGAAGATGGCTCTGGTGGGGCTAAAGCGATGATCAATGCAATCAAGGATGCTGGTTTAGTAGCTGAAGACGTAACTTATATTAATGCACATGGAACTAGTACCCCTTTAAATGATAAAGGTGAAACAATGGCAATTAAATCTGCTTTAGGTGAAGCTGCTAAAAAGGTTGCTATTTCTTCGACGAAAGGAAATACGGGGCATTGTTTAGGTGCTGCCGGGGGAATCGAGGGGGTAATTTGTGTTAAAGCAATCGAAGAGGGATTTATTCCAGCTACGATTAATTATCAAAAACCAGATCCATTATGTGATTTAGATATCGTTCCAAATACTGGTAGAAATCAAGATGTTAATGTAGCTATGTCAAATTCATTAGGATTTGGTGGTCATAATGCGACTATCATCTTTAAGAAATATGGAGAATAAGAAAATGGAACTAAATAGTAATCAAATTCAAGAAATCAATCCGCACCGTTATCCTTTTGCTTTAGTAGATCGAATTACTGATTACCAGCCTGGACAGTGGGCAAAAGGAATTAAATGTGTCAGTGTTAATGAAATGCATTTTTGTGGTCATTTTCCTGAGCATCATGTTATGCCAGGAGTATTGATTGTTGAGGCATTAGCTCAAGTTGGGTGTATTGCAATTCTTTCTAAAGAAGAAAATAAAGGTAAAATTGCTTTCTTTGGGGGCATTAATAAGTGTAAGTTTAAAGGTCAAGTAACGCCTGGTGATGTTTTAGAAATGGAATGTACTCTAACTAAACAAAAAGGACCAATTGGAATTGGTGATGCTGTTGCTAAGGTAAATGGTAAGGTAGTTTGTAAAGCTGAACTTATATTTGCTGTTCAATAATAATTAATTGGATAACGAAAGTTATCCTTTTTTGTTGTAAATCATATTAATTGACGTAATGGTTATAATAGATATAATCATTATAGTATCTGGAGGTGCTTATGAATAATATCCGTAAAGGGATGATGTGTATAATTTTAGCCGCTTTCTTTTTTGCAGCAATGAATGTATTTGTAAAATTAGCTGGCGATTTACCATCAATTCAAAAAAGTTTTTTTAGAAATTTGGTAGCTGCTTTATTTGCTTTTTTTATCCTATTAAAAAGTAAACAGGGATTTACATATAAACAAAAAGATTTACCGATGCTTTTATTACGCTCAGTCTTTGGAACGTTGGGAATTCTTTGTAATTTTTATGCAGTTGATCATCTTTTAGTTAGTGATGCTTCGATGCTTAATAAATTATCACCATTTTTTGTAATTATTTGTTCCTCTTTGTTTTTAAAAGAAAAAGCGACAAGAATACAAAAAATATCAATTATCGTAGCTTTCATTGGAAGCTTGTTTGTAATCAAACCATCTTTTAATCTTTTAAATAATGTGGATTCAATTATTGGTATTTTGGGGGCATTAGGAGCAGGAATAGCTTATACTTGTGTGCGGAAGCTAGGCAAGCAGGGGGTAAATGGTGCAAAAATTGTATTTTTCTTTTCATGCTTTTCTTGTCTCAGTGTGTTACCATATTTAATAATTAATTATCAGCCGATGAGTTTAGAACAGTTTTTAATCTTACTAGGTGCAGGGTTAATGGCAGCTGGTGGTCAATTTGCAATTACTGCGGCGTATAATAATGCAGCTGGCAAGGATATTTCAATCTATGATTATAGTCAAATATTATTTGCAGCGATATTAGGATTTATTTTCTTAAATCAAATTCCTGATATATGGAGCATAGTTGGATATATCATTATTATTGGTGCTGCTTTAGGAGTTTATTTATATCAACGAAGAATAGCTAATTAGCTATTTTTTTATGCAAACATATTGACATTTATTTTTTTGCTTGACGGAGTATTTATAGTGTGTTAAGATACTTTACATAGCAAACCTATCGATATAGTAGGAAAAGAAGAGGAGCGAACGATGATGTTAAAAAGCAGAAGAGATATGATGTATATGTGTATGTGCAGCTGTATACAAAAGTATAGGGTACATTTTCGTGTATGCAAATATTCTTAATACTATATTAAATGGGGTAGTGGGATGTTTACATAAACATCCCACTTTTGTTATTAAAAAGGGGGAATTAGAATGGAAGACGACAGTTTACAAAAAGAATTAGAATATCAATTTGAGTGGTTTCATCGTAATCCGGAATTATCTTATGAGGAATATGAAACTACTAAAAGAATTAAAACATTATTACAAGAGCATGATATTGAAGTTTTAGATTTACCATTAAAAACTGGATTAGTTGCAGTTATTAGAGGTGGATACCCTGGTAAAGTAATTGCTTTACGAAGTGATATTGATGCTTTACCAGTTAATGAGGAAACGACATTAAGCTATAAGTCAGAGATTGAAGGAAAGATGCATGCTTGTGGTCATGATTTTCATTTAACAACGATTTATGGTGTTGCTTTATTGTTAAATGAAAATGCTGCTCAATTACATGGAACAGTAAAATTATTATTTCAACCGGCTGAAGAGTCTTCATTAGGAGCTCTAAAAATTATTGAGACAGGGGTTTTAGATGATGTTAATGCAATTTTTGGAATTCATAGTACTTCGCAGTTTGAAGTGGGAACAATTGGAATTAAAGCGGGGACAATTTCAGCTGCTGTTGATCGATTTAAAATTAATTTGAAGGGCTTTGGAAGCCATGCAGCCCATCCACAAATGGCTAAAGATCCAATCGTTGCAGCTGCTGCATTAGTTAACAGCTTACAAACGATCGTTAGTCGAAATATGGATCCTTTTAATAGTAGTGTTTTAAGTATTACACATCTTCAAGCAGGGAATACGTGGAATGTTATTCCTGAACAAGCCTTAATTGAAGGGACTGTTAGAACGCTGACTAGCGAGGAGAGGGAGCTGTTTGGAAAACGATTAAAGGAAATAACTTATGGGATTAGCCAAGCCTATGATCTTGATACAGAAATTGAGTGGATAGCGGGGCCTCCTGCAACCGTCAATGATGAGGAATGGAGTAATTTTGCTAAAGCAATTGCTCAAGCAGAAAAAATTGCTATAGGGATACCCGAAGCAACTTTAGGAGGCGAAGATTTTGCATTTTATCTTGAAAAAATCAGGGGAGCATTTATTAAAATCGGAACCGGAAAGACCTATCCTAATCATCATCCGAAGTTTAAGGTAAATCCTGCAGCTTTATCGTTAGCTGCAAAATATCTTAGCCAATTGGCGAAACAGGCTCTTTTAAAATTGGAGGCAGATGAGAATGATTAAAATTGAACACGTAAATAAGACTTTTACAACTAAAAGTGGTGAAGTTCCAGCATTGCAAGATGTCTCTCTAGAAGTAGAAGCGGGTGATATTTACGGTGTAATCGGTTATTCTGGGGCTGGTAAATCAACGTTATTACGAATGGTAAATTTATTGGAACGTCCTGAAAATGGGGCAATCTATATTAATAATCAAAATATTATAGATTTAAAAGAACGAGAATTAAATATTTTACGAAAAGATATAGGTATGATTTTTCAACAGTTTAATTTATTAGAATCACAAACAGTCTATCAAAACATTGCTATCCCATTGATTCTTTCAAAACTGGATAAAAAAGCTATTGAAGTAAGAGTTAAACAATTATTATCTTTTGTGGAATTGGAAGATAAGCGTGATACTTATGTATCACAACTGTCTGGGGGTCAAAAACAAAGAATTGGTATTGCTAGAGCATTAGCTACAGAACCTAAGATTTTACTCTGTGATGAGGCAACTAGTGCTTTAGATCCACAGACAACAGAAGCAATTTTATTGCTGCTTAAAAAAATTAATTGTGAACTTGGGATAACAATTTTGTTAATAACTCATGAGATGAATGTAATCAAGAAAATTTGTAATAAAGTAGCGGTAATGAAATCTGGTAAAATCATTGAGAAAGGTGATACTTTAGAGGTTTTTAGTAATCCACAACAAGAAATGACAAAGAGATTTGTTGAAACAGTTATTAGCAATGTAATTCCAACCACACTTTTAAAAGAATTAGATTATCGGTATCCGGTTTTAAAACTTACTTTTTTTGGTGAAAGTACAAAGCATGATGTAATTTCTAAAATTAATAAGCATTTTAAAATTACAACAACAATTTTATTTGCTTCAGTTAATGAAGTAAGAGAAGAGATTTTAGGAATTTTAACAATTCAGTTAAAAGGTGAACAGGATGAAGTTATTCGAGCGATAAATTATATTCAAAAACAAGATGTGAAGATAGAGAGGGTGGAATTGAATTATGATTGAAAATTATTTAAATATACCTGCTGATAAATTACTTGAAGCGGCAGGCCAGACAATTTATATGTTGGGAATATCATTATTTTTTGGAACCTTGATAGGAATACCGCTAGGCTTACTTTTAGTCCTTACTAGAAAAAATGGAGTTAAAGCCAATCATACAATTCATTTTCTTGTGAGTGGGTTAGTAAATATTGTTAGATCTGTGCCATTTGTAATCTTATTAGTATTTATTGCTCCGCTAACAAAAGTGCTGGCTGGAACAAGAATAGGAACAAAGGCTGCAATTGTTCCATTAGTATTTTATATTGCACCATATTTGGCTCGTTTGATAGAAAGTTCTATATTAGAAGTTCAACCGGGAATTTTAGAAGCTGCTAAAGCAATGGGGGCAAATACTTTGGAAATCATTCGTTATTTTTTATTACCAGAGGCGAAAGCTTCGTTAGTTTTAGCACTTACTACTGGAACGATCGGTTTATTGGGGGCAACTGCTATGGCTGGAACAATCGGCGGTGGTGGTGTTGGTGATTTAGCATTAACTTATGGTTATCAGCGTTTTAATAATACTCTAATGTTTGTTACCGTAATCATTTTAATTATCTTTGTACAATTAATTCAAACATTGGGAAATCATTTATCTAAAAAAATTAGAACACATGAATAGGGGAAGAAAAATGAAAAAGAGAATATTGAGTTTATTATTAGTGATGGTTTTTGTTTTGGCCGGATGCCAAAGTAGTAGTGATAAAAGTGAAGATAAGACAACAATTATCTATGGTAAGGCAGCGGGGCCATATACAGTCTTATTTGAAGATGCCATTATTCCAATTTTGAAAAAAGAAGGTTATCAATTTAAATGCATCGAATTTTCAGATTTATTGCAAAATGATACAGCCTTAAATGAAGGCGAGATAGATGTCAATGTTGAGCAGCATACAGCTTACATGAAAAATTTTAATGAATCACAAGATGGTGATTTAGTAGCTTTGACAGCAATTCCAACTGTACCTGCAGGAATTTTCTCAAATACTCATAAAAGCTTAGAGGAAATTAAAAAGGGCGCTAAGATTGCTGTACCAAACGATGCTTCAAATACATCTAGAGCATATGTTTTATTACAAAAAGCAAAGTATATTACTTTAGATCCAGATGTGGATATTAGTTCCGTGACAAAAGATGATATTATTAAAAATCCTTATGAAATAGAGTTTACAGAAATGGATTCAACAATGATTCCTCAAGCTTTAGATGAGTTTGATTATGCTGTAATCACCGGCAGCATAGTTTATAATGCAGGAATTGATGCTTCGAGTGCGTTATTACAGGAGGATGTTTTAGAACATTTATTGTTACAAGTAGTTGTAAAAGAAAAAAATAAAGATACAAAATGGGCTAAAGCAATTGTTGAAGCTTATCGTTCAAAAGAATTTAAAGAATATTTAGATAAAAATAATAATGGTTTATGGTATGTACCTAGCTATAATTAAAAGGGGATAAGTGTGAAAGAAATTTATAAAAAAAGCCGACCTAAAAAATTAAAAATTCATGATGAACTCGTTTGTTGAATAGAAAATAAATTGATTTGGCTTATATCAATATCCATGGATTTCAATAATTCTAATGCTTGATGAGTGGTTATCTTCTGGTTGCGTGGTTTTGGATTTTTTAATGATTCATAATCAGATGGATTGAAGTTTTCACCAGTTTTTGTCATATGGTATATAGAAATAAGAATCATTCTAGCGGTCGCTATAATAGCTTTCTTATGACCACGTCGTTTCTTAATACGATTATACTTGATTCTGAAATATGTTTCTTTTTCACTCTTGATAGCCGAAAGAGCACATTGAACAAGAAGTGGTTTCAAATACTAACCAGTTTTGAATATATTCGTCAAGATTATTCATGTGTTTTATAGTGCAGTTGATTTTGAATCTTTGGTCAGATTCAATGTGAGAATTCTGAATGGCTTGAAAAATTTGATCAGATTTCTTTGAAACAGAACCCTTGAGAATTTTCTTAAGATTGTCTTCAGTGATAATATCACTTTTGAGAATCTCATCCATGGCAGCTTTACAATTCTTTCCTAAATGATCAGTAGAGACAGAAGCTAAGGCAATATTAGAAACAGTCATACAGTTTTGATAACGATTGCGTTCAGAAGAGCGCTTATTGACAAGTTTAATGCGATAATGTGATATTTTTCTAAGTTCTCTAATGTTTTTAGGTGGAATAAAAGAGTACTTGAGAAGATCTTGTTTAAAGATGTTAGCAATCCATTTTGAATCTTTCTTATCGGTTTTCTTACTTCTAATCACCTTCACGTATTTAGGATGAGTAAGAAAAATATTGAGTTCAGATTCAAGGATATTAAAGACAGGAATCCAGTACTTACTGGTAGATTCCATGCAAACATCAAAACAGTTGTTTGATTTAAGCCAGTTTAAAAGATTCAACAAATCAGAGTTAAAAGTAGAAAACTGCTTTTGAATATAGGTCGTGACATTATTATCACCAGAAGCAGCGATGGCCGCTACAAAAAATAAAACCTCCTTTCAAAGAAAGAAGAAGTGGTACTGACTGTCATCTAGCAATATGACCAAATTGGTAATATATCAATAATAAGTGTCCAGGCTCTGAGTCCTAATTATTTGTGCTCGAAAAGATGACGGCGACTTATAATTATACAAGATATTCTAACGAGTAGAATTACCTACTCTACTTCTCGTGCTCTGTAGTATACTACCTCCCTTTCATTATAGCAGGGGGTAGTAGAGTAGAAGGAATCAGAATGTCTTTCAAGAAATATTTGTGTCCATGCGCTTAGCGTGGGGAAATGGAGAAAAGTATGAAATATGAATTTGAAACTCGTTGTATTCATCCTGCAAATTTAGAATTGAAACAGCATCCTTATGGTGCTGTTTCAATTCCAATATACCAAACAGCAATTTTTTCTCATCCTGGGATTGGGGAAAGCAGAGGGCATAACTACTCTCGTGAAAGTAATCCAACAAGAGCTTATTTAGAAGAGATTATTTCCAATTTAGAGGGCGCAGTTGATACAGTTGCTTGTTCTAGTGGAATGGCAGCAATTTCATTGGTACTAGAACTTTTTAGTAGTGGTGATCATTTGATATGTTCAAATGATTTATATGGCGGTTCAACTCGACTATTTACTTTGCAGCAAAATAAAGGTTTAAAATTCAGTTATGTTGATACAACTAATTTAAAGAGTTTTAAGCAGTATATTCGTCCTCAAACAAAAGCTGTTTTTATTGAAACGCCGAGTAACCCAACAATGCAAATAAGTGATTTAAAAAAAATTAGTGCCTTGTGTCAAGCCCACAAGCTGTTACTAATTGTTGATAATACCTTCCTTTCACCATATTTTCAAAATCCATTATTATTAGGTGCTGATATTGTAATTCATAGTGCTACTAAGTTTCTAAGTGGGCATAATGATATTATTGCTGGAAGTATTTCGACTGGTGATCATAAACTAGCTAAAAGGATTAGAGAAGTTTCAAAGACAGTTGGAAATAGCTTGTCACCACTAGATTGTTATTTATTGATTCGGGGGATCAAGACGCTGGCAATCAGACAAAAATCGCAACAAGAAAATGCGCTGAAAATTTCAAACTGGTTAAATCGGCATCCGCGGGTTAGCAAAGTTTATTATCCTGGTTTAATAGAGCATCCAGGATATGAAATCAATAGAAATCAAGCCCGCGGCTTTGGCAGCATGATAGCCTTTAGTGTTGAAAATCATTTTTTAGCAAAAAAGATTTTAGAAAATGTACAATTAATTACTTATGCAGAAAGTCTTGGAGGTGTGGAGTCATTGATTACTTATCCAATGATTCAAACCCATGGTGATGTTCCAGCAGAAATTAGAGCTAAATTAGGAATTACAGATAATTTTTTGCGATTATCAGTAGGAATAGAAAATATTGATGATTTATTAGCTGATTTGAGGCAGGCTTTTGGTGATAATGATGAAATCTAATTTTGATTCAATAATAAACCGTACTAATACAAACTCCTTAAAGTATGATTTCACTAGTGAAAGAGAACGTCCTGATGATATTTTACCGTTATGGGTGGCAGATATGGATTTTATCGTTGCTCCAGAAATACAACAACGATTATATGATGTGGTAAATCATGGTATTTATGGATATAGTGATAGTAAGGATGGTTATTATCAAGCTATTTATAGTTGGTATCGGTCAAAATTTAATTACGAAATAAAAAAGGAATGGATAGTTAAGACGCCTGGTGTTGTATTTGCTTTAGCACAAGCAGTGCGGGCATTTACTAAATTGGGTGATGGAGTAATTATTCAAACACCAGTATATTATCCTTTTAAAGAAGTAATTATTGATAACGGAAGACGTGTTATAACAAATTCTTTAGTTTTAAAAAACGCTCATTATGAAATAGACTTTGATGATTTTGAAGAGAAGATTAAGAAAGAAAAAGTAAAATTGTTTATTTTATGTTCGCCACATAATCCAGTTGGTCGAGTTTGGAAAAAAGATGAGCTATTAAAATTAGGGCAAATCTGCCTTAAAAATGATGTTAAAATTATTAGTGATGAAATCCATAGTGATTTTATTTATCCGGGGCATCAGCATCATGTTTTTGCATCATTAAAGACAGAATTACAGAATATTACAATAACCTGTACGGCTCCTACTAAAACTTTTAATTTGGCCGGATTACAAATTTCAAATATTTTTATTGCCGATGAAAAATTGAGATTACAATTTAAAAAAAGCTATTGCCAGTACTGGTTATAGCCAGTGTAATTTGTTTGGATTAGCAGCTTGCCAGACAGCTTATGAATCGTGTTCAAGCTGGCTTGAAGATTTAAAGCAATATTTATTTGAAAATACACGGTTTGTAGATGAATATTTGAAAGAACACATACCATTGATAAAGTTGATTATCCCGGAGGGAACTTATTTGCTTTGGCTTGATTTTAGAAGATTACAAATTTCAGATAAAGAATTAAATGATTTATTGATTGAACATGCTCGATTATGGCTAGATAGTGGAACGATGTTTGGAAAAGAAGGAAAAGGGTTTCAAAGAATTAACATTGCTTGCCCAAGAGCATATTTAAGACAAGCTTTGAATCAATTGAAAAATGCACTTGAAGAAATTGAATATTAATATTTTAAGTATCAATTTCTTGAAATATTATTAAAGTAATTATTGGTATAGTGGTTAGTTAGGTATATGACTTGTAAAAATGATTTATTATAAAAAACAATGCTCTAACTGAAATGTAGAATAGATTTGTTTTAGTTGATTTGATAAAGATTTCTAAATCTTTGTAATAGAGATTAAAAGTATAATATATTTAGACTAAAATACTTGAAATCTAGATTTCTTTTGGAGAAACTAATTAAAGTTTAATCAGATTAAATGCTTATTTTTTTAAATATGCTATAATAGTCATATAAGGTATCACGGACCCTCTCCCATATAATTCGTGATACCTTTTATTTTGTTTAGAATATATTTTCAATAAAATAATATTGCTTAGTATTAGTACATTTTACTACTATCAGACTGTTCAAATATTTTCCAATAATAAAGTTCATCAAAGTTTGGATGTGTGTTGCCAGGGACTGATAAAGAATGAAATAGATCAAGAATTAGCTTTTCTAAATAATGATTTTTAGATGTATTGAATCCATGATAAAAATCCATATAGTTTTTATTTGTAAATACGTAATGACTAAAAAATCAATGTACTAAAAATCATGAAAATAATTATTTTATTTTTTCGATTTATGTTATTGTAACTGTTAATACGATTGTGAAGATTCATTTCATAGCAATATTGATTATCTTGAGTATTGAGATGTTCACCAGCTAATAATTCGTTAATAGTAATGCCTAAGATATTGCGAAAATCGTGATAAAATGAAGCATCGATAAAATTTCGACCATTTTGATATAGCTTTATTTGTTACATTTAGTTTTTCAATCTGGGTTAAGTTTTTTCTTTACAGCATGTCGCAATAAATTTTCCAATTTTAATACAATCCATCTATTGATTTCTCCTTTATATTTTGATTATAACGAGTTTTAATTAATTTATAAATCTACCAATAGTTGATTTATAAAAACTAATAATAAAATTATTTTTTAAATAGGAAGATTAAGTGATAAAATTATTTGTAAAGGAGCTGATATTATGAATAGCCAGTATAAAATAGGGGATATTTCACGATTGTTTAATTTATCAAGTGAAATGATTAGATATTATGAAAAAATGGGAATTATTGATCCTATAAGAGATGAAAAGAATGGGTATCGCTATTATAGTATTTTTGACATATATATTTTATTAGAATGTTTACAGTATCAGAATTTAGGAATGAAAATAAAAGAAATTCCTAATTTTATTAATTTTAATTATAGAGAAAAGCTTCAAAATCAGTTACATATTTTCCAAAGGCGACTAAATAAAGAGATTGATTATAAAGTCATGTTGAAAAAACGAGTCACAGAGTTGGCAATGCAACTGGAGGTAGCTGATTTAAATTTATCAAATTATTGGGTAAAGAAAATTAATAAAAAATATGCTTTTGATTTTGTAGATGGAATTGGTGATGATTATGATAAAGTTAATACTAGTGAAGATAATATTCGATTTTTATTAAATGATAAATATATTAATTTTATTGATAGTTATGTTTGTTTTAATAAAGATAAAGATGAATGGTATTTTGCTATTGATGAGGAATATTTTAATGGATTAAGTATTTCTTATAAAAAGAAGTATACAATTATTCCGGCTCATTATTGTTTATGCACGGTAATAGAAATGGGACCGTTAGGACAGTTTAGTCATGAGTGTTATGAAGCAGCAGTAATGTATGCTCAAGATAAAGGTTATCATGTACAGTTACCAATACGAGGGATTATTAGGGGGCGTGGATATGAAGGTGATCATTTTAAACGGTATTTAGAAATACAAATTCCGATTATAAAAAACTCTCAAATAGCTTGAGAGTTTTTTATGTTGTTTTAGTAAAATATATGTGATTAAAAAAGAATATGTGAATAATATCACATATAATAAATTAGAGTTGACCTTCAAATCATTTGATACTGTAAAATAAAGTTATAAAAGGATTGGAGGATATTAAAATGGCTTTAAAAAAATTATTTACCCCTTATCAAATAGGAACTGTAAAAATTCCTAATCGTTTAGTAGTTCCGGCAATGGTGACAAATTATTGTACGATTGAAGGTGAAATTACTGAGCGTTATATGAAATATATTGAAGAAAAGGCTAAAGGCGGCTGGGGTTTGATTATTACTGAGGATTATGCAGTTCAACAATATGGTAAAGGATATCAAAGAATTCCCGGTTTATATAAAGATGAATTGATTGAAGGAAATAAACAATTAACAACGATGGTTCATAAGTATGAATCAAAAATCTTTTGTCAAATGTATCATCCAGGTAGACAAACTACTAGAATTGCTAATGAAGATCATATGCCAGTTGCTCCTTCAGCAATTGAATGTCCCTTATGTCAAGAACAACCAAGAGATATCACAGTTGCTGAAATCAATCAATTAGTAAAAGATTTTGGTAGTGCTGCTAAACGTGCTAAAGAAGCTGGTTTTGATGGAATTGAGCTACACTGTGCCCATGGTTATTTATTAGCGGAATTTTTATCACCATTTGTCAATAAGCGAGTTGATAACTATGGTGGTTGTCTACAGAATAGAGTACGAATAGTTGCTGAAATTTATTTAGAAATGAGAAAACAAGTTGGTGATGATTTTCCAATTATCGTCCGTCTTTCTGGTAATGAATATGTTCATGGTGGAAGAACTGAAGCAGAAACTTATGAATTATGTACGATTTTTGAAGAATTAGGTTTTGATGGTATTCATATTTCTAATGGCTCTTATGCTTCACCTGGAAATAGAGCAGTAATTGCTCCAATGTTTACGGAACATGCATTGAATATGGAGATATCAGCACAAGTAAAGAAATTGGTTGATTTACCAGTAATTGTAACTAATCGAATTAACGATCCGCAAATGGCAGATACATTAATTAACATGGATAAAGCTGATTTTATTGGAATGGGGCGTGGTTCATTGACTGATCCAGATTTACCTAATAAAGCAAAGGCAGAAAAATATGGGAATATTAAAATGTGTATCGGGTGTCTACAAGGATGTGAAATGCCATTATTTTTTAATCAAGAAGTCACTTGCTTAGTTAATCCACGGGTAGGACGTGAATATGAAAATTCAATGGACATTGTAGAAAAAGCAAAAAAAGTAATGATTGTTGGAGGGGGACCTGCTGGTCTGCAGGCGGCTGAAACTGCGGCAATGATAGGTCACAATGTAACTGTTTATGAGGCTCAGGAAGAAGTTGGCGGTCAATTTAGATCTGCAGCTTATCCAATTGGTAAAGGAGAATTAACAACATTAATATCTGTATTTAAAAAGAATTTAGAGGATCTGCATGTAAAAGTACATTTAAATACTTTAGTAACAAAAGAGATGATTGAACAAGAAAACCCGGATGCTATTATTTTGGCTACTGGAGCAAGACCGCTGGTGCCGGCAATCAAAGGTATCGATAAAGAAAATGTAGTCAATGCTGAAGATGTGTTATTAGGAAAAATCGCTACAAAAGTTGAGCATATCGTTGTTTGCGGAGGGGGCGAAGTTGGTTGTGAAACTGCCACATTTATTGCTCAAACGCATCGTCATGTAACAGTTCTAGAAATGAAACCAGCTGTTTTGACTGATATGGATCCCATTAATATGAGCTGTCTATTACCAATTATGAATGAATCAGGAGTAACTGCCAGAGCTAATTGTACTGTGACAGAAATTTTAGATGATGGAGTGGCATTTATTAATGAACAGGGAGAAAAAGAAGTTATTTCTGCTGACTTAGTTGTCTTAGCATTTGGATATAAAGCCTATAATCCGTTAGAAAAAATTGCAAATGAATTATGTGAAGATGTTCAAGTAGTAGGTGGCGCAATTAAGGCAGGTAATGCTTTACCAGCAGTTAAAGAAGGTTATGAAGCTGCTTTAAATATAAAATAATTATCTAATAGCATAATTTAAATCTTAAAAGAAAAAGAGCATTCGTTATGAATGCTCATTATTATTTATTTCTTTTTAAAAAACTTAAAGAATTTTGAAAAGTTTTCACAATTGAAATATCCTTCATCACGAACCCAAGTTGGGCAAGTATCAAAGTTGTCAGTTAGTACGTAATATCCATAAGAAATGTTCATGTTATGTCCCTCCTAGATGTTCTATTTTTAATACAATTATATTATATATTAATATTTTAATAATTATAGAGACAGAAATAATAAAAAAATAAGATTTATTTGTGCATCATGCACAAATAATGGTAAAATAAATATAAAGGAAGTGAGTAAAATGGGATTTACGATTGAAGATGCGTTAGTACAAACTCAAGAGCAATATCATTTAAAATTGTTAGCTGGTCGTGAGGGCTGTTCAAATGCGATGAGTTGGGTTCACATGATTGAGGATACGACAATTATTCAACAATTATGGGGAAAAGAATTGGCAGTTACAACAGGTTTAGGATTTCAAAGTCACGATTCGTTATTTGATTTTATCAAGTGTTTGGTTAAATACCATAGTGTTGGATTAGTTATCAATACAGGTAAATATATATTTGAAATTCCTCAAGATATAATTGACTATTGTAATGAGCAGGATTTTCCGCTGTTAACGACACCCTGGGAAGTACACATGGCAGATTTAATTAAGGATTTTAGTATGCGCTGTTTATATTCACAACGAGAAGACAATCAGATTTCAAAATTATTTCAGAATGTTTTTACAACTCCTCAAGTTGTTGAGGAGGTTCGGCAGCAATTGTTAGGTGCATTTGATGTGGATGGTTTTTTTCAAGTTGTTTTAATTGGAATTGAAGATTCTGATCAGTTTGATGCAATTGAACGACGTAGAGTTTCTTTTCAATTGGAATTATGTTTTGAAAAAATACAAAGCCCATATACATTTTTTTGGTTTGATGGATATTTTGTATTAATTGTAAATAATTTAGATCCGGATTCATTAGAGAAAATTACTGATAAAATGTATAAAAGAACAAAGAAGCGAATGCCTTCAAGATTTATTCACTTAGGTATTGGAACGCCAATGACAGATTTTAGACAAGTAATCTTAAGTTATAAACGAGCTCGAGCTGCAGTTGCAATGGCAGAACAATTTAAATATCCGATGATTCTTTTTGAAGAGATGGGAGTTTATCAAATCTTATTTTCAATCGAGGATAAACAAATTTTATCAGGAATGTATCAGCATTTATTAAAGCCTTTAATAGATTATGATCAAAAACATCATAGTGAATTAGAAAAGACATTGTTCTATTACTTGATTCATGATGGCAGTCAAGTAGCGATGGCCAAAAATTTATATATGCACCGAAATACGATTAATTATAGAATGACTAAAGTCAAGGAATTATTAAATTGCCAGTTAGATACATTTGAAGAAAAAATGCCATATATGTTAGCTTTATATATCAAAAAAGTCATTCAAGAAGATATTAACAAAGATAAAGATTTATTTGCTGCAATACAATAATCATAGCTAACAGTTCATATTAGATTTCTATGTTTCATTTTTTGACACAACCAAAAATTATATAGTATTTATATTTTTTTTAACTATGATAACTTTAAAGTGTTAAGAAATGAGGGATTAAATAATGAAATATTTATGTTTAGATTTTGGTGGCACCGGAGTTAAATATGCAATTATTGATGAAAACTTTCAGTTATATGATGTAAATAAAGAAAATAAAATATTTCAAAGTCATGATGAAATGATTACCTGGGTAGTGGATTTATTTAAAACTATACACATGAAATTATCCGGAATTGCGATTAGTTATTGTGGGGAAATGAATCCCTTTACAGGTTTAATAAAAAATGGTGGTAGTTATAGATTTAATGATAATAAAAATATTAAACAAATCCTTTGGAGTAAATGCCACGTACCAGTTTCGATTGAAAATGATGGTAATTGTGCGGCATTAGCAGAATTGTATAGAGGCTCATTAAAAGAAACGAGTAATGGGGCAGTACTAGTATTGGGTACTGGAGTTGGATGCGCAATTATTATTAACGGGGAATTATATCGTGGGTGTAATTATTTTGCTGGAGCAGCTACGTTTTCTTTAATTGATTCTAAACATGACTTTGATTGGCAAAATACATTTGGATTGATTGGCGGTGTAGGTTATTTAACGAGAAATTATGAAAAACGATTTGCATTAGAGCGAAATTCGATCGATGGATTAGCCTTTTTTAACAAGGCTAATCATAATGATATTGCTAGTTTAGAAATACTACGGGATTATACTAAAAATCTTGCAAGATATATTTTTAATATGCAAATGTTATTAGATTTAGAGAATATTAGTATTGGTGGAGGGATTAGTACTCAGCCGTTATTATTAACAATGTTAAAGAAAGAAGTGAGTGATTTATTTGATTGCATCCCAGTTCCGGTAACTCCACCAGAGATCAAAGTGTGTCATTATTATAATGATGCAAATTTGATTGGAGCTTTTTGCTGGTACAAGAAAGCTAATTTTTAAATGAATAAATTTAATTAATATTATATAATGGTAATAATGAGTGGAGGAAGATAATATGTTTATGTGCTTAGCTTATTTTTTATCAATTGTTAATAACTCTAATAATAAAGATTTAAATTATTATATTGCCAAATATATTATAGAAAATATTAATCATATAGGAAGTATTACTTTACAAGATGTGGCTGATGGCTGTTTTGTTTCAGTTCCAACAGTAAAACAGTTTTTAAAAAAATTTGGTTATTCTAATTATTCGATTTTTAAAGAAAGATTAGAAAGTGAATTGGATGTTCGTAAAGATCAAATATATCGAGGTTATAAGATTTTTAACAAAAAACGATTAGCTGTAGCGGTTTCACATTTAGTTGATTATCCATTAGAATTCAATGATAAAATGAAATTAAAGTTGATCATTAAAGAAATAGCTCAAAGTCAGAGAGTTATTATTGTTGCTTCCCCTACGATAACTCCAATTCTTTTTAATTTTCAAATTGATATGATTTCAATGGGGAAGACAGTGATAATGTCGTCTTTATTAAAAGATAATTCTATTGAAATAGAGGATAATGATTTAATTATATTGATTTCAGGTACTGGTAGACTTTTTTTATCTGATGATAATTTAGTGTCGATTTTAGGAAATAAAGCTAATAAAGTTATTATTTTTTCAGGCGAAACAAAAATAAATTTTCATTACAATGTTTTTGAGGTAATTAATATATTATCTAATAATGAAATGTTTGAGACTGAGTATTTGTTGTTGTATTATTTTGATTTGATTAAATTTTATTATCACGAGATTATTTATCAGGAGCAGTGATAAAATGATCGATATACTTTTAGATTTATCAATGAATGCAAAAATTAATAATACGGATCAAATTCTTGTTAAATATTTTTTAAACCAAAGGGAAAAGCTAATAGAACTATCTTTAGAGGATGTTATTTATGATACCGGTCTATCTAAATCATCAATCATTAGATTTTGTAAAAGTATAAAAACTAGTCATTTCACGGATTTTAAAAAGACTTTTGTAAGAGAATTTAATGCTGTGATTTGTGATTTTATTTATTTGCTCGATGATCGTGATAAACTTGATGATTTAGTTATAGTATGTAATCATTGTCATCAAATTATTTTATTTGGTGAGCGAGAAGCAATGTTGATTTGGAAAATGTATTTGAAATATTTTTATGTATTAGGTTATGATATTTATATAATTAATGAAGAAGATAACAATTTAGCTATTAATATGGATGAACATACGTTATATTTTTATAGTCATCTTCAGATAAGTTTAGAAAAATACTATGATTATAATATATCCAATGCTTTGATCAGGAATATTTATAGACATTTAAATGACGAAAATAATTATATCATATCTTTAAAGAGCTCGTATACTCATAAACGTTTTTTAGAGATACACGAACAGCCAGGGATTAAGAAGAAATTTGAATTAATGAAGATTATTGAAAGCTTATTAGCAAGATTAAATAACCAAGGATAAGTATTAAAGTTTCAAAAAATGAAACCTTAGCACTTATTTTTTTTATTGGTTTTTATTTTGGACTAATGAAAAGTTTTATGTACTCTTAAATGATTATACTTCTAGATAAAATGTAGTTATAAAGTTAGGAGGAGGAAAAATTATGAATGATTTTATCCAAAATAAAGTTATACCTTTTGCACAGAAGATTGAAAACAATTTTATTTTAAGTGCAATAAGTGGCGCATTTATGAAAGTGATGCCAGCGTTATTAGGAGGAGCTGTATTTTCATTATTTCAGGGTTTACCATTGGGAGACTGGTATACAAATTTTTTATCGTCTACTGGAATATCTGATGCTTTAGCTGTAGGGGTTGCTGTTTGTAATTTAACAGCATTATATTTCATTTTTGCTTTAGGTTATAATTTAGGTGAAAAGTTTAATGTTAATCCATTTCAAACAGCAATTGTTTCGTTATTATCACTATTGTTGGTTACACCATTTTCTTATAACAATGTTGATAATACAAATGGAGCTGTAACATTGATAAAAAATGTTATCCCAGTTGATAACTTAGGTGCTAGTGGTATCTTCACTGCCATGTTATGTGGGATTATTGGGGCATATGTTTTTGCTTTTGCCGTTAATCATAATTGGAAAATAAAATTACCAGATTCGGTACCGGAAATGGTTTCTAAACCATTTGAAGCTGTTGTTCCAGCATTTTTAGTATCAGCCTTGTTTTTATTGGTAAGGTCTGGATTTGCTGTAACATCTTATGGAAATATTCAAAATTTTATTTATACTATGGTTCAAGCGCCTTTAGTAAGTTTAGGTAATAGTTTTCCAGCCATGTTGATTAGTATGTTAATATTATTGCTGTTATGGTGGGTTGGAATTCATGGTACTTCAGTTGTACTTTCTGTCATGATGGTAATTTGGATGGAACCAGCAATTACAAATTTAAATAATTATATGGCCGGAGAACCTGTAACCTTAGTCACAACTTATATGTTTTTCTTTGTTTTTTGTCAGTTTATTGGTGGACCAGGATGTTTATTTGGGCTTACTTGCGATATGGCAATATTTGCTAAAAGCGAACGTTTTAAAGCGTTTGGAAAAGTGTGTTTTGTTCCGGGGATGTTTAATATCGTAGAGCCTGTTATTTTTGGTTTTCCAATCGTATTAAATCCAATTATGTTTATTCCGTTTATTTTAACACCACTTGTATTTATGATTATTGGTTATTTGTTGATGGTTACAGGTGTTGTGAATATTCCCGCCTTAATGTTAAGTGTAATGACAATTCCAGGTCCAATTGCGGGATTTATTTTAGGTGGGGGAATTAGTTTAGGAATCATGATTGTAATTATGTGCTTGTTATCATGTATAATTTATTACCCATTTTTTAAGATTTGTGACAATCAGGCTTTAGAAGCAGAGAAAAAAAGTAATCAAGAAAAAACACTTGAAGAAAACAAAATCTAGAAATGAGGAAAAATTATGAGCAACGTAAAAAGATTGATTAATGCTTCAAAGAGTGAGATAAACAAAATGGGTCCTTTAGAATTAAAAGAATCTATCTATAAATCGGAAGGTCGAGTTATCATGGGACAACATTTAATTTTTGCTGGCCCAGGGACGGTAATGGGTGTGACAAATGCTGAATTGCTTTGTTCGTTTGGTGCAGATATGGTTATGCTTAATACTATAGATTTAGATAATTTTGAAAATAATCCAGGATTGTGCGGCTTAACTATCAAAGAGCTTAAAGAAAAATGCAATTGTCCAATTGGTGTTTATTTAGGGTGTCCTAAGAAGGGAGAAAAGCGTTCTGATGAAAAAACACTTTACCGATTGGCTGGAATGTTAGCAACAAAAGAACATATTTTAAAAGCAGTTGCTTTAGGAGTGGATTTTATTGTATTGGGTGGTAATCCAGGTTCTGGAACATCGATTGAAGATGTAATTGAAGCAACCAAATTAGTAAAAGAAATATGTGGAGATGATATTTTCTTGTTTGCTGGCAAGTGGGAAGATGGTATCGAAGAAAAGGTACTAGGTGATCCTTTAGCAGCATATGATACCAAAGATGTTATTAAAAGACTTATTGATGCTGGTGCTGACTGTATCGATTTACCAGCTCCAGGGACTAGAGCAGGAATCACAGTAGATATGATTAGAGAATTAGTAGAATATATTCATCGCTATAAACCAGGTACTTTAGCCATGAGTTTTTTAAATAGTTCGGTCGAATGTGCCGATGAGGATACAATTCGGCAGGTTGCCCTTTTAATGAAACAAACCGGATGTGATATTCATGCTATCGGGGATGGAGGCTTTGGCGGATGTACTTGGCCAGAAAATATTTATCAATTATCAGTATCAATCAAAGGAAAAAATTATACGTGGTTTAGAATGGCTAGTAATAGTAGATAGTTAATAAGAATAAAAAAGAATTAATCTTAAACATTTAAATGTTATGATTAATTCTTTTTAGTCTAGATAATAAGAGTTTTAAATACTGTTGGCTGCTAAATAACCTTGAGTAATGGCATTATTAATATCAGCAGCTTTTTCATTGCAGTCACCAACAAGATGAATATCAATATTGTGAGCTGTTAATTCACTGACATCAAATGGATTAGGTTTAGCTCCAGTAGCTAAAATAACATAATCACATGGAATCGTTAATTCACCATCGCCATTAGCAGCTTTGATACAATCGTTTTTAATTTCAATTACCTTTGTTTTAGTCAATAATTTAACTTGATGTTTTTCAAAATCTTCAAACATTACTGGCTTTACAGTTGATGATTCTTCTTTTGCAATTTCTTCAAGCATTTCTATGACAGTAACGTCCAAGCCCATTTGTGCTAAAAATTCTGCAGTTTCCGCTCCGACTAGACCACCGCCAATAATCGCTACATGGCCACTAGGGAATTGTTCATAGTTAAGAACTTTCCAAGCATCTAACACATGAGTTAAATCACTGCCAGGAATTGGTAGGGAAGCATTATTGGCACCAACAGCGATGATAACACTATCAGGATGTTCGTTTAATATATCTGTACTAGTTGCTTTTTTACCTAATCTTAAATCAACATTCAATATTTTCATTTCATTTGATAAGTAATTGATAGCCCGATTCATTTCAGCTTTACGTGGTGGAATCGCTGCAATATTAAGTTGACCACCTAATCTAGTGTCTTGTTCAAATAAAATAACATCATGTCCTTTTGTTTTTGCTACCCGAGCAGCTTCTAAACCTGCTGGTCCCCCTCCAACAACTACAATTTTTTTCTTTGTTGCTGCTGGGGTAATTATTCGTTTGTATTCATAACCATTTTCAGCATTTAAAACACAGCTTAAAAATTGTCTATTTTGGATTGCATCGGTACAGCCTTTATTACACATCATACAATGACGAATTCGAGCAGCTTCATTATTTTTTAATTTTTTAACATAATCAGGATCAGCTAATAATGAACGACCTAAACCAATAATGTCACAAATCCCGTTATCAATCAAGGATTCACCATTTTGGGGAGTAAGGATTCGTCCAACAGAAGACACTGGAATCGTAACAACATCTTTAATTTGTTTTGTATATTTATTCATAAAACAGTATGGTTGAGTTCCCATTGCAGGAATGGTATCATTCATATTTCCAGTATGATTGGCTTGACCAACATGGATCATATCAACTCCATGAGCCTCTAAGATAGTAGCCAATTTAATAGCTTCATCAATTTTTAGGCCTCCTTTACCACGAAGCGGATTTTCAGTGATAATTGGCAGTTTATAATCGATGCAAATATCTGGAGCATTTTCTTTAATTACTTTGACAACTTCGAGAGCAAAGCGAATACGGTTTTCAAATGAACCACCATAATTATCATTTCGGTGATTTAGAATGGTTGAGCAAAGGGAACCGACAAGACGATCACCATGAACCTCAATAACATCCACCCCCGCGGCGGCAGCACGCTTAACACAAGCGCCGATTTTATCAATAATTGCTGTAAGCTGGGCTTCAGTTACTTCATCGATATAATGTAGCATGTCATGATGTAATTTAGCACGTGCAGCCTGCATATCACCTTTTCTAAATAATTCTGCTAGAGCATCAACATCATATTCAGGATGAAAGATTTGAATCCCTAGTTTGCAATCATACTCATGTAAGGCATCGCTTAATTTTTTGAAAGCTTCGATTTGACCGTCATGAAAAAGTTTAGGTGTAGGGGAAACAGTATTGACTGGAGCAACATCACCTAAAACAATATAAGCAACATCGCCTTGCGCTAAACGTTTATAGAAATTAAAACTTTGTTCACCGATTGAACCATCTCTTTCTTCATACCCGGTTGTCATTGGGGGAAACATAATTCGGTTTTTTAAAGTAATTTTTCCAACTTTAATAGGTTTTAGTAAATTCATATATTTTCTCCTTTGATTAAATATTTTTACATAAATGATATGCGTCACTTATAGCATTTTTAATTTTTCCTGGGGTTGCAGCGTCACCTAAGACGTTGTAGCTAAGTTGCATTTGATCGAGGGTTTTTTTTAACTCATGATCAGCATAATAACCAGTAGCTTCAATGATTGTATCAACATTCTCAATTGTAATAGTATTGCCATCTTTTTGATATTCGAGAGTTGTTGGTGTAACTTTAACGACTCTACTATCAGTAATAATGTTCACGCCTTTATCAGCCATCCTTTGAACTAAAATACTTCGTGATGGTGAAGTATCATCCATAATAATATTTGATTTCATTTCAATAACAGTTACTTTTTTATTATTTGGATGGCGGTCATTAACTAATGGGGCAACAAAATCAGCAACTTCACAGCCAACAGAGCCGCCTCCAACAACGACAATATTTTTACCTGTCCACATTTTGCCAAGAAGCACATCTTGTCCGGTACCAGTATGAGGATGATTTTTAAAAATATCAAGTCGTAATGGTTTGGCTCCGGTTGCGACGATGATATGATCATAATGATGCTGTGATAAATAGGCTTGATCAACAATCGTGTTTAATTCAATTTTGATATTACAATCGATTACTCGTTTAATGAAATATTTAGTAGTTTGAGCAAAGTGCTGTTTAGCAATAGGATAACCTGCAACGATCATTGCGCCGCCTAATGTATGATGACGTTCAGCAAGGGTAACTTTGTGTCCACGCTTTGATAAAATATAAGCTGCCTCTAATCCAGCTGGACCTCCTCCGATAACTAGGATATTTTGGGATATTGTCGCAGGTGTTACAGTTTCTTCATTCTCACTTGTCAATGATGGATTAATTCCACATTCAACATGATCTTTTAACATGGTCGAGCTTAAACATCCCAAGCATCCAATACATGGACGAATATCATCTTCTTGACCATTTTTGATCTTATTAACAAAATCAGGATCACATAAGAGTGAGCGACCTACCATACATACGTCTGCTAAATCTCTTTCTAAAACTTCTTCGAGAATCCAAGGTTCATTCAAACGTCCTACGGTTGAAACAGGGATATTAACACATTTTTTTATTTCTCGTGCGCTGTCAATATGACTCGCTTGTGGTGTTCCAGGGGGTGCAATTGAGCTGCCGCGGTGGATAGTAGTTCCCCCAGAAACATGGATCATATCAACTTGAGCAGCTTCTAATCTTTTAGCAATATAACATCCTTCGTGTAATGATTGTCCGCCGGCTTCATAATCATCACCGCTGATACGAACAATAATAGCGAAATCACGCCCACATTTTTTTCGAACATTTGCAATTACTTCTAAAAGTAGACGAATGCGATGAGTTATGTCACCACCGTATTCATCAATTCGTTTATTATAGAGTGGAGATAAAAATCCTCCTAGTAATGCATGTGCGTGTGCAGCATGAATTTCAACACCATCTATTCCTGCTTTTTTTAACCGTAAGGCACCATCACCAAATTGTTCAACAATTATACTGATTTCTTCTTTTGTCAAAGGTCGCGGAGGAGTTTTAGCATAGTATGGACCAACCTCACTTGGACCAACTAATTGTGGTGTTTCCGGGAAAGGAATTGCCATATATGCTGGGTGCAGTAGTTGGGCTACGACCTTACTATCATACTTATGAATTTCATTAGCTAATTTTTGCCATCCTTCAAGATAGGAATCATCTTGAACTGATAAAGTATGAGCAATATATTTGTAGGTTGGCTCAATCATTGTTACTTCAGTTACAATCAGACCAACGCCACCTTTTGCTCTTCTGCTATAGTAATAGATCATTTCATCAGTAACATACCCATCTTTTGTTGCAAAGTTTGTTGACATTGGCGACATAAAAATTCGATTTTTTACTTCCAGCTGATTAATTTTTATTGGTTGAAAGAGTTTTTGATATTTATTTTCCAAATTCATACCTCCCTTATAAAGATATGATAGCACTTACATATATATAAAACATATTATATCAATTAAAAAACATATACATTTTCGTATATGCTTATAATAACTTAATATTTTTCTTATATTCACGTGGACTGACCCCTGTGATTTGTTTAAAAGTTTTAGATAGATGATAGGCTGATGAATATCCCAGGTCATTTGCAATCATTGTAACACTTTTACCATGAGCCAGCATTCTTTGAGCATAGAGAACTTTTTGTTGATGAATATAAGTTAGTGGAGGAATTGCTAAAATTGCAATAAAAGATTTATATAACATACTTGTTGAAACACCTAGTTGTAAAGCCATTGCGGTTAGTTTAATTGGTTCATGAAGATGGTCATGAATATACTTAATGGCATCATTAACTAATTCGATATGTGGTAAATCTGTTATTTGTGAAATATGGTCATTATTCCTTTTAAGCTGAGCGCGGATTATCTCTACAACAACTCGAATCAAAGCAGAGGTTATAATGCTTGAATAGCCAATTTCTTTTTCACTAGCTTCGATTAATAAACGTTCTAGCATTTCTTTGAAGTCTTTTATTTCTTCTTTATATATTAAATGCCCGTGTTTTGTTAAGAGAGTAATAAATTGTTGGCGCAATGATAGGGGTTCAATATCAAAATGAAAAAAATAATAGCTGTAGTTAGTATTTCCAGTATTTATTGAAGTGTTGAGCTTATAGGGTTCGATGATGAGAAAGCTGTGGGGTGGGCAGGTGTATTTTTTATTGCCAATGGTTGTAATAGACCCACCTTCTCGATAATAGACAATTTCAATATCATCAGTAATATAATTTGCTCTAGTATCGTGATTACTTTGCCAAAGTCCAAATTTATTGATAGTAAAACTAATCTTACCAAGTAAATCAGTTAACTCATCACTTTGGAATTGGGTATATTGATTTTGGGTTTGAATATACATCGTTATAATTACACCACCTTTGATTATTATTGTACTACTTTTTTAGTGGAAGGAGAATTTTTATCATAAAATTAAGTTGATTTGTATTGATGTTTTAAGGTTGATATGTATAAATAAAGGTAATAGGAGGGATTGGATGTTAGAACAAATTTTGCATTTCAAGGGCACTTGGCGCAGTTATCAACAACGTGTTCTTGATAAATATGACCGTTATAGTCAAGATCGTAAAATTCATATTGTTGCTGCACCTGGTTCAGGAAAAACAACTTTGGGAATTGAATTAATAAAAAGAATCGATTACTCGGCTTTAATCTTAGTCCCATCAATAACGATTCGTGAACAATGGGTAGAGCGTATTTGTGAAGCTTTTTTAGTTAAACAAGAAAATCGCGATCAATATCTTTCTCAAGATTTAAAAAAACCAAAATTAATTACTGTCGTGACATATCAGGCACTACATAGTGCGATGAGTCATTATTGTGGTGAACTAGTAGAGACTAATGATGAATTTAAAACAGTTGAAGAAGTTGATTATCATAATTTTGATGTAATCAGTAATTTTAAAGAATGCCAATTAGGAACTTTATGTCTAGATGAATGTCATCATCTTCGAAGTGAGTGGTGGAAATCATTAGAAGAATTTAAAAAAGCATTTAATAATATTTTCACAGTGGCTCTAACAGCAACTCCGCCATATGATTCTAATCTAAGCATGTGGACTAGGTATATGGATATGTGTGGTGATATTGATGAAGAGATAACAGTTCCAGAATTAGTTAAAGATGGTACTTTATGTCCACATCAAGATTATGTTTATTTCAATTATCCGGCCTCTCAAGAAAAACAAAAATTAAGTATCTTTGAGGAAAATAGTCAAAGTATTTTGGAGCAGCTAATACAAGATGAATATTTTTGTAAGGCTATTATGAGTCATCGCTTTTTTACTGAGGAAGTAAGTGATGATGAGCTATTAGATGATCCGAGCTATTTATCAGCAATGATAATTTTTTTAAATACTAAGGGAGTGTGCAGTGCGAATAAGTATCAAAAGCTTTTAGGATATAAATCGTTAGAACCCTTATCACTTAAATGGTTAGAAATTTTACTGCAAGGCTTTTTATATGATGATATTGCTTCATATCGAGTTGAAGAACAATACCGTGATGAATTGATTCGTGAATTGAAGTCTAAAGGTTTAATCGAAAAACGAAAAGTTTCTTTGTGTTTAAATCAAGCAATTGAAAAAATGCTAATAAATTCGGTTGGTAAATGTGAAAGCATTAAAGAAATTGTTAATTATGAATATAAAACGATGAAACAAGAATTACGACTTTTGATTCTTACTGATTATATTCGAAAAGAATACGAACGGGCATTAGGTGATGAAAGCAAAGATGTGAATAATTTAGGCGTTTTACCATTTTTTGAACAACTAAGGCGTGATAGTGCTAAAAATAAGACAGCAATTAAATTTGGTGTTTTATGTGGCACAATGATTATTATCCCCAAGGATGCTCAAACAGCATTAATAGAATTAGTTGAAGAACCTAGTAAAATCAGCTTCCATCAAATTGGAAAATTAGATGATTATGTAAAAGTTGAAATTAGTGGAAACCGTAATTTTATAACAGGGGTAATCAGTGAGGTATTTGCGCAGGGTTATATGCAAGTTTTGATAGGAACTAAATCTTTACTTGGAGAAGGTTGGGATTCACCGTGTGTTAATTCGCTTATTTTGGCTAGCTTTGTAGGCTCATATATGTTAAGTAATCAAATGCGTGGACGAGCTATTAGAGTTTTTGAGAAAACGCCCAATAAAACAAGTAATATTTGGCATTTAGTTTGTGTTAGACCAAAAGAAAAGTTAACAGGTCATTATGATGATGGCGGTAGTGAAGATTTTCAAACGCTTGCAAGGAGAATGGAACATTTTTTAGGGTTGCATTATCAGCAGGATATAATTGAAAATGGAATCTTGCGACTTAGCGCAATTAAATTGCCATTTAGTCCAGGAAATATAAAAAAAATTAATAAAGATATGCTTAAACTATCTTCAAAGCGTAGTCAATTAAAGAAAAGATGGGAAGATTCGTTAGCTGTCTATGACAAAATTGAAATTGTTGAAGAAACTGAAGTTAAAGAAGAATTTATAACTGTCGTTATGTTTATGGATGCTTTAAGAACTTTACTGATAATTGTTTTTAGTGGGATTATTGGTGCTGTCATTGGAATACCATTTCTAAAATCATTGACCTTGATAGATATTTTAGAATATCTAGTGGTGATAATTTATGTTGGAATATTTGTTATGAGTATTCTTTTGAGCATCAAAAAACTTTATACATTAGCAAATCCTTTAGGTCGTTTAGAAATATTTGGCAAAGGAATTAGAAATGCGTTAGAAAAAACCAATCAGCTGGATTCTTTGAATAGTCGCGTTGAAACAGATTCTTTTAATGCGATACATGCAATATATTTATTAGGGGGAACAGGGCATGATAAGGCTTTGTTTGCCAAATGCATCAATGAATTTTTTGCATCTATTGATAATCAACGTTATATTCTTTATAATCCTAAACGAAAAAATAAATTAGATTGTTATTTTGCAATTCCTGATAGTTTTGCTAAAAGAAAAGAAGATGCGCATATATTTGCTGGCTATATGAAGCCGTTTATTGGTAATTATCAGGTTATTTATACTCGTAATGAAAGTGGTAGAAAAATACTGCTAGAAGCCCGGGTTAGCGCTTTAGCTAATCGTCAAGATCGTTGTTTCACTAGAAAAAAAGTAAAGGGTGCATTAGAATAAAACTTTATAATAAATATTTGTTGTTTTCCTAAATTTCTAATATAATAGAAGTATAGTAATGGGGTGATATTATGAGTTATATTGAATTAGACGAAGTCGATTCTACAAATGATTACGTAAAACGTAATTTAAATAAACTTCCTAATCTAAGTGTAGTTCGTTGTAATTATCAAACAAATGGTCGGGGTCGGAATGGACACGTTTGGCAAAGTAAGAATGGTGATGACTTGCTGATGAGTATTTTGGTAAAAGATTTTAAAAAACCTCAAGACCTTCATAAAATGACACAGCTAGTTGCTTGTAGTGTGGCGGGGTTACTAGATCGTTATGGAATAAAAGCTAAAATTAAGTGGCCCAATGATATTTATGTTGATGATTTAAAGATTTGTGGAATCTTAGTAGAGGCAATCTATCAAACTGATTTAGAAGGGGTTGTAGTTGGAGTTGGATTAAATGTTAATTCAATAAACGGTGATTATGCTTCAATGAAGATGAAAACTGGCCAGACATATCAAGTTAAATCACTAATGATAGCAATGTTAACATATTTTAAGATATACTATAGTCTTTATCAGCAAGGTTCGTATGATAAAATTCTTGATTATGCTAATGATATTGCTTATTTAAAGGATAAACAGGTTGAATTTCAAGATTATGGTTTAGTTACATTTACTAAGTTGAATGAAAATGGTACAGTTAATTTTGTGGATTCAAATCATCGGGAACATAATATTTTAATAAATGAAATATCTTTGCATAAAGATTAAAAAGTTGTAATGAATAAAGCATTACAACTTTTTTAAACATGATTTTCTAAATAAACTGATAATTCATCAAATGTTTTGATTTTCAACATTTCATCAAAAGACTCATCATCTAATAAAAGATCAATAATTGAAGAATAGATTGTATTGAAAGTCATTATGTCTTTTTCATTTATTGAAATAAGCATGACTAAATGAACGGAGGTATCACCCCAAGGAATTGCTTTGTCATTCAATAAAAAAGTAATTCGGGTTTTTACATCACCAAAATGAATTGCATGAGGAACTGCAAATTTATTAAAAAATGAAGTTGTTGATATTTTTTCGCGTTCAAATACACTATCAACAAAATCTGTTTTAGCATCACCATGTTTTAACATTTGACTGCATAAAAATAAAATAGCATCCTTTTTACATGTAAAATCAACATTTCTAAAAAAGAGTTTAGGATCAATGTATTTAGATAATTCCTTTTTTAGCAGATCTTTTTTCTTTTTCTCTTTTAATAGATTGATTTTAAGATTCAATTTATCAATATCTTGTGATAATAGCAAGGGGCTGATTACCATACAATCGGGGCTTTCATAGTCATTAATAGTAGAAATCAAAAAATCAAAATGATAGTCTTGAATATTCTTTTTAGAAGAAATAAAACTAATTAATTGTACATTATCACCAAAGTTTAATAAAAATTGATTGGCAAAATGCTTTCGTAAATCATTATACTCTGGACAAATACATAGTGCTTTTAGATATTGTTTATTTTCTTCATTGGATTGAATCATTAAACCTAAATGAATTGCCAATAGGCCAATTTCGTTAATATTCACTGTAATATTGAAACTTTCTTGAAATTTATAGGCAAAATAAACAGCTAACTCATAAATGAAAGGATGGGTATTTTTAAGGTTATTATGGAAGTCATTTTGAAAGTAAAGCGAAGAATGATTTCTAAAAAATAAACGATGAATATGTAAAGCAAAATGATTTAAAGACATTTGATAATTAAGTTGCAATGAAAAGTGTTCAACAAGATCATCGAGAATTTCTTTAATTTTATAAACAAAACTATAATCATTATATAAAATTTGGGTTTCATAATTTTCTTCGTTTATTTTAATCGAGCCAATACAAAGGACTTGCATATATTCATTATCTGTTTGAGCAAAATGAAGATTAAAATATTCTTCTAGGTTATGACATAGGTCTTTGGACAGCTGGCAAATAATTTCGTCATTTGATAAGGAGTATGAAAACGGCAGGGGTTCGATGTCGCTTCCAACAAAAATTCTTTGAAGCGTGATAGATGTATTCATCACAAGATTTTGATAGTGAATATCGTCAACTCGAATATTATATTTCTTTAAAACAGAGTCGATTATAGCTTCTATTTCAGAAAGATGAAAATTTTGAAAATACTGTTGAAAGTGTTGTAGGCTAGTTATTGGTTGTGAAGCTTCAATCCCAATTAAATGAGCAAAAAGAGCTCTTTTATCATATTCACTACCATGTAACGAAAAAATATCATTTTTTCGTTCAACTGTTAGATGATATTTGTTTAAAAGCGGTTTGATTGTTTTAATACAGCGAGCAACACTGGATTCACTCATATAACAATTTTCTGATAACTCTAATAAGTGACATGATGGGTGATTAAGCAGATATTGTAAAATTATATTGGTAGACTTTGATTGTTCGGATATTTTAATATCATTTATAAGCATATGGGCATTTTCGCTTAATAAAGTTAATTGATAGCCATTTTTGGATGAAGAAATATGAAAATCCTCAATATTTTTATTAATTTGAAAAATATCGTTTCTAAGTGTTCTAGGACTAATATCTAGTAATCTTGATAGCGTATTAGCACTTAGTGGAACGGTATTTTTTTGTAATAGACGAATAATTAAAAATTGTCTAGAGGTAAGTTCAAGCAAAATAATCACTCCTTTATCATATTATAACAAACTTCTTGATAGAAATCTTAAAATTGTGATTCAGCTTTTGCCATGATCGTGGCAAAAGCTGGTTTGGAAGCAAAAGTTATTTGACATACAATAAGAGAGCAAGGAGGAGTTAGAAAATGAATCAGTATTATCCACATTTATTTCAACCATTAAGAGTTAATACAATGATGTTGAAAAATAGAATTATTGCATCAACGATGGGGATTCCCAAGAGCCATGAATTATTATCTACGACTCACTATGGAAATGTTAGTATTATAGATAAGTCTGTAGGTGGAGCAGCAATGACTTTTGTATCAATTGAATCTGCGGCTAATGACAATGGTGAATTTCCAAAACATGATCGCGATGGTATTCGTGAATCTATTTCAGTAGCCCGTCAGTATGGGGCTAAGGTTGGAACTTGGTGTGTACCACGACTAAAACAAGATGCAGCTAATGATATTCGAGCTCATTATGATGGTAAGCAGGTTTTAGCACCATCACCATATTTAACAAGAAGTGGCGCTCGTGCAGTTGAATTAACGCTTGAAGATATTCAGGGAATTATGAAACAGGCAAGAAATGATGCATTGGCAATCAAACGATTTGGTTTTGATTTTATCTATTTGTACGTTGGATATGAAGAATTAACAACCCAGTTTTTATCTCCAGTATTTAATAAAAGAACAGATGAATATGGGGGTTCGCTAGAAAATCGTATGCGCTTTACAATAGAGCACGTTAAAACGATTCGTAATGCTGTTGGCACAGACTTTCCAATTGTTATATTGTTAGGAGCGAGTGATTATTTAAAAGGGTCTTACCAATTTGAAGAAATGTTGGAATTATTAAAAAGAATCGAAGATGATGTTGATTTGATCAATGTATCAGCTGGGATGGATATGATTCCAGGATATTTTCCAGAAGAGCAAATAATAGAGCCTGAATTAGGATTGGAAGCTTGGTATAGTGTTAATGGGAAACATTGTCAAAGTATTTTTGAACCGCATCTAACTAATGTTCATTGGGCAAAATTAGTTAAACAAAACTTTCCTAATAAACTAGTCGGTGTAATTGGTTCAATAATGACGCCAAAAGAAGCTGAGCAATTATTACAAGAAGGTGTAGTTGATATTATTTCAATGGGTAGACCTCTAGTCGCAGATCCATTTTTACCACGAAAGGCAATGCAGGGGCAAAGCGATGATATTGTACCATGTATTCGCTGTTTACAATGCTATCATAGTGCTACAGAACATACAAATGTACAATGCTCTGTAAACCCTCGATATCGTCGGGAACATCGGGTACCATTAAAGTTAGAAAAAAGTGAGATTATTAAAAAAGTGATTGTCGTTGGTGGTGGTCCTGCTGGTTGTAAAGCTGCAATAACTGCACATGATCGGGGACATCAAGTTATTTTGATTGAACAACGTGATAAATTGGGGGGACAATTAAATTTGGCCCAACATGAAATGCATAAACAGGAATTAAAAGCATATCGAGATTATCTAGAAAACCAAATTAACAAGCGAGATATTCAAGTTATGTATAAAACGACCGCTACTAAAAATTTATTAGAGCAACTAAATGGTGATGTGGTGCTTGTTGCCATTGGAGCTTCACCAATTCGCCTCCATTTCCCAGGGGAACAATTAGAATATGTTGATTATTTTGAAAACGTTTATCCTAAATTGGATTCTTTAAAAGATAATGTTTGTATTGTCGGCGGAGGACAAGTTGGAATAGAGTTAGCAGTAGAGTTATTAGAACGTGGAAAATTAGTAACAGTAATAGAAATGACTGACCAAATAGCTAGTCAAGGGCATATTTTATATCGAGCAGGATTAAGGCGTTTGTTAAAACGATTTGAAAAACAGTTGACCATTTTAATAAATAGTCAATGCTTAGGATTTAGTGAAAGCGGAGTTAAAATAATAAATAAAAATGGCGAATCTATTATTAAATGTGATAATGCCATAATTGCTGTTGGAATGAAACCAAATCGTGAGGAAGCTTTTAAATTGTATGGAATAGCTGATGAAACGATGATGTTTGGTGATTGTGAAAAGTTAGGACAAGTAGTTGGAGCAACTAATGATGCGTATTTTATTGCAGCAAATATATAGGAGGAAAATAAAATGAAAAAATTACAAGATAAACTTATTGAAGTGGGCAATAAGTTAGCAACACAAAGGCATTTGCAATCGATTAGTTTTGGATTAATGGCAATAATGCCATTAACGATTTTTGGGAGTATTTTCCAGCTTATTTCAGCATTACCAGATATATTTCCATTCATACCTAGTTATAGTGAGACGATAAAGGATGCAATTTTATTCCCGTATAATATGGTTTTCGGTTTATTTGGAGTCATTGCAGTATGCGCTATCGCTTATTACCATGCACGAACATATAAACTTGATTTATTACAAGCGCCGATTGTATCGCTGTTATCATTTATTGTTTTGGCAGCACCAATTGTTGATAATAATATGGATGCAACTTATCTAGGATCACAAGGAATCTTTTTAGCAATTTTTGTTGCTTTGGTAACCGTGGAAATCATGCAATTACTAAAGAGACGTAATATTCAAATTAAATTACCTGATAGTGTTCCTCCAGCAGTAGCTGCTTCATTTGATGCGATTATTCCGATGTGCTTGATCGTTGCTGGTTTCTATGGATTATCTTTACTTTGTCAAAATTTTACAGGGATGCTATTACCATCTTGGATAATGAGTTTATTAACACCGGCGATTCAAGGTTCTGAATCATTATGGTTCTGTATGTTGATGGCATTTATTATTGCATTTTTACAATTCTTGGGAGTACATGGGTTTAATGTTGTATCTGGAATAATTCTTCCGTTATTGATTGCCAATACAGGTGCTAATGCTGCTGCTTATGCAGCCGGAGAAACTGCTACAAAAATATTCACTTTACCAATGTTCCAAATGTCTGGAGTATTTTGTTACATAATTCCTCTATTATTCTTAAAATGTAAAAGTGAGCGATTAAGATCAATGGGGAAAATATCGATTGTTCCAGCAATTTTTAATATTGCGGAACCAATTCAATATGGAGCTCCAATTATGTTTAATCCAATTTTAGGAATTCCATGGATTGCTTTTTACACAATCAATATGGGAATAATTTGGTGCTGTATGAATTTTGGCATTATGGGTAAAGCTGTAATTGCTGCTAGTTCTAATATTCCGATGCCGTTTTTCCAATACTTGTGTACTTTAGATTGGCGTGCGGTGCTTATCTTTGTTGTAATGTTCATTGTATCTGGCCTTATTTGGTATCCATTCATCAAAGTATACGATAAGAAATGTCTTGATGAAGAAAATAATTTGCAGGCTGAATAATGAAGCGGATATATATCTTTTGTGCACAGGGAGTTTCAACAAGTATTTTAGTTAATTGTATGAAAAGGTATATTAGTCAAGAGGGGTATAATTATGAAGTATATGCTTATCCAATCTTAAAAATTAATGAATTGGGGAAATATGCTGATTATATTTTTATTGCTCCTCAAATAAAACATGATTTGTATCGAGTTAAGGAATTATTGCCAGAAAAACCGATCGAAGTAATTGATCCATTCGTTTATGGTCAGATGAATGGTCAAGAATTAGTAGTTCAAATAGTTGAAAAACTCGGAAAATAATAAAGATGTCTGCTTTTTTATAATAAAGCAGGCATCTTTATTTTTAATCAAATGTCACATATTGGTTTTTTAATGGAGGGACTACATCGAGGTGCTCCACTGTTAATATAGGAACATTCATTTGATATTCCGGATCATAATCAACTGTAATTTTTCCTTCAACAACGATCCATTCTTCAGGAATCAATTTATTTGCTAGCTTACTAATACAGACAAGCCCAATCAATGAGGTATCTTTTTCACAGCATACCATAGCTTGACGCCCTAGGACAAAACCATCTTCAATGACACGATCTAGACCGATAAACTTACCTTTAATTTTGACTGTTTTACCATTATATTTATCAGGATGATCCATAGCGTCCATACAAAAGATTCCAAAATCATGATCTTGTATATCTAAATGTTCTTTATTAATATCAAATGGTAATTCTTCTTCAGGATTCATTGTATCTATAGTGCCGTTAGCTAATTCATAAATGATTTGAGCATTACTGTTAATCGCTTTAATATTATTTCTTAACATGGATTTTTTAATATTTGGATCGTAGCGATTAAAAATAACAAGATCACTAAAGACAACCTGACTATATACAAGAGAACGCATATTATTTAAATACATTGAAAAAGTAGTAGTATCAAAAGTTGTTAATACTTGGACCACTTTCCAGTTTTCAGGAATCGTTTCTTTTACAAAAATATTCAGGTCCATCATTCCATTAGCTTCAATCATGATTTGAGTAGGACGATATTCTAATTCTAAATGTTTTAGATCATAGGTGGTAAAATTTTCAAAATCTAATGTTACCAATGAAGTATTAGATTTTTTTAAATAAATATCATTATAGGCAACTTCACCTTCTTCAAAACTAATTAATAAGGTGTCTTCTTCACTATAAAAATCAGGATTCATTAAAGTATCATTAATAAATGAGGTTTTACCACTATCTAGAAAGCCTGCGAAAATATATACTCTTGTTTCCATTAAGCGACCTCATCGAATAATCTATCTAATTTTATTTTATCTAATTTTTCGCCAATGACACAAATTCGACCTGTAAAGTCAGGTTTTCCTATACGAATTTCATATTCTCCAGGGACTAAATCAAAATACCACCAATCACCTTCAATACTATCGACATATCCTTTAGCTCTTAAAATATTTCCATAGGCGGAACTGTCACTTAGTTCTTTTAAGATTTTTTCTAATTGAGATTTAGAATATTTTTTAGGTGTCTGTTTACCCCAACTGGTGAAAACTTCATCAGCATGATGGTGCTCATGACCACACTCACAATTATGATCATGATGATGTTCGTGATTATGATGATGTTCGTGATCATGATGATGTTCATGATCGTGGTGATGATCATGATGATGGGCACATATAGGACAAATATCTAATTGTTCCAACAATTCATCACGAAGATTATCACTATTACTAAAGGCATTAATTAGTATTTCTTTGGTAAGCTGATCCCATGGGGTTGTAATGACATTAGCTTGATTATTATGTTCTTTAATAATTTTTAAACACTCATCTAGCTGAAATTCTGTTATATCTTGAGTTCGGCTTAAAATAATAAGTGAGGCGTACTCGATTTGATTATTAAAAAACTCTCCAAAATTCTTTGTGTATAATCGACATTTTTTAGCATCGATAACAGCAATATAATTATCAAGTTCTAATTCATGACTATGTACATCACTAACAGCTTTAATTACATCTGACAATTTTCCAACACCAGAAGGTTCGATGATAATTCGATCAGGATGATATGTTTCTAATACTTCTTTTAATGAAGCTTCAAAGTCACCAACTAGACTGCAACAAATACACCCTGAATTAATTTCAGTTACTTCAATTCCAGCATTATTCATAAAAGTTCCATCAATTCCAATTTCACCAAATTCATTTTCAATTAAGACAATTTGTTCTCCTGGATATACATCACTAATTAATTTTTTTATGAATGTAGTTTTACCAGCTCCAAGGAAACCAGATATAATATCTACTTTTGTCATATAGTTCATCTCCTTTTTGTCTTTATATTATAACATCATGTATTTTATGGTTCAAATATTGTAGCCTATAGAATTATGTCCTTTTTTTTCTTAATAAGACAAGAAACTATTTTAATTGGCAATTATCTAATAAAAATGATATTCTTTATAAAGAGAGTGAATGGAATCTTTTAGAGAAATAATTTTCAAATTATAAAGGGGGAAAAATAATGCCAACAGGAGTCATTATTAATAGTTTATCAATTGTATTAGGGGGAATATTTGGTGCATTATTAGGTCATAAATTAAGTCATAGACTTAAGACAGAAATAACCTTGATTTTTGGGATTTGTGCTATGGCTATGGGAATCAATGCAATTGGATTAATGGAAAATATGCCGGCAGTAATCTTTTCAATAATTATTGGAACTATTGTGGGATTATCACTGCACTTTAGTGATTGGATCAATAAGGGAGCAATTTTAATGCAAAAGCCAATTGCCAAAATATTTAAAAATAATGGTAGTGATTTAAGTTCGGAAGAGTTTCAATCTACTTTAATTACTATTATTGTGTTATTTTGTGCTAGTGGAACAGGAATTTATGGCTCCTTAACTTCAGGAATGACGGGTGATAATGGAGTTTTGATTTCTAAATCAATTCTTGATTTTTTTACTGCTGCGATTTTTGCTTGTAATTTAGGGTATGTGGTATCTGTAATTGCCATTCCGCAGTTTGTAATCTTTTTTATTTTATTTTTATCAGCAAAGTTTATTTTTCCATTGACTACACCAGCAATGATCAATGATTTTAAAGCTTGTGGTGGCTTTTTAATGATTGCTACAGGATTTAGAATGATCAAGGTTAAAGAATTTCCAATTGCGGATATGATTCCTGCAATGGTTATTGTTATGCCAATTAGCTGGTTATGGGTCAATTATATTATGACGGTTATATAAAAGTATTGTGATTGTACTAAAAGTACAAAAATCACAGTATTTTTTTTATTTTCTTAGTACTTTGTTTCCAGAATATTATAAATATATTTAAATAATAAATAGTTATGTTATAACAAGGAAAAGGAGGCAAAATCAATGAATTTTGGAATTATTGGATTTGGGAATATTGCAAGAAAATTTGTTAAAAGTATTGAATACACTGACGAAGGAAAGATTTATGCAATTGCATCTCATTCCTTAACAAGTGATGATGAATATGTAAAGGCTCACCCAGAAGTTAAAATATATCAAGATTATGACGAATTATTACAGGATCGAGAACTTGATGCTGTATACATTGCCTTACCTCATAAATATCATAAGGAATGGATCTTAAAAGCACTTGATAATCATATTGCGGTATTATCAGAAAAACCAATGGTATTGACAGTTGCAGATATTGAGGAGATTAAAACAAAAGTATATACGGAAAAAGGATATTGCTTAGAAGCATTAAAGACTAAATTTAATATTGGTTTAGAACATTTAAAACAGGATTTATCATTGATTGGTAAAATCAAACAAATTGAAGCTAATTTTTGTTTTGATGCTACTGCTCACCAAACTACCTCATATTTATTTAACGTTGATCAAGGTGGGGCACTGAATGACGTAGGAAGTTATTTGCTTGGTTTTGTATTAGCTTTGGTGGATTCAGATATAAAGAATGTTAATTCACAGATTGATATTGTTGCTGGAGTTGAATGGTATTTTAAAGCAAAAATTAATTTTAATAATGAATGTACTGCGATTGTGGAAGGGGCAATTGATCGTAATAAAGAGCGTTTAGCAATTATCGAAGGTGAATTTGGAAAAATAGAGATTCCAATGTTTAATCGTATTATTGATTATAAAATCATAAAAAATGATGGTACTGTGGTTGAACGCAATTATCCAATTATTGGAGATGATATGACTATGGAGATTCAGTGCTTTATTGATGATGTACGAGCTCATAAAACTGAGAGTGCACTTCATAGTTTGGAAGATACAAAAAGGATATTGGAATTAACAGAAATAATTAGGGAGGCAAATTAAATGAAATTAGGTATTTTAGGAACAGGGATGATTGTTAAAGACTTATTAACAACTATAAATAAGTTAAAGATTGAATCAATTTCGATTTTAGGGACTGAACAAACTAAGAAAGAGACTACTATTCTCGCTAAGCAATATCATCTAGATCATTGTTATTATGACTATGATGAAATGTTGCGAAGTGAAATCGATACAGTGTATGTTGCCTTGCCAAATCATTTACATTTTAGTTTTGCTAAAAAAGCTTTATTAAAAGGTAAGCATGTAATAATGGAAAAACCTATTACTTCAAATGTTAAGGAATTGGAAGAATTAAAAGAAATTGCTCAAGAAAACGATCTAATTATTTTAGAAGCAGTTAATATCCATTATTTACCTGCTTTTAAAAAATTGAAAGAAGATATAAAGAGAATTGGAAATATTAAAATCATGAATTTTAATTATAGTCAATATTCTTCACGATATGATGCTTTTAAACAAGGAACAATTTTACCGGCATTTGATTATCATAAATCAGGTGGAGCTTTGATGGATATCAATGTTTATAATGTTAATGCAATAATAAGTTTATTTGGTCAACCAGTAAGTATTGGGTATATGGCAAATATTGAGAATCAAATTGATACAAGTGGTATTCTAATGTACGATTATGGTTCGTTTAAGGGGATAAGTATAGGGGCTAAAGATTGCAAAGCACCGATTATTTCAACGATTCAAGGTGATAAAGGGGTTATTAAAATTGATAAACCTGTTAATCAGATGACCGGATATCAAATTATTTTTAACGATGGCACTGAAGAAATTTATCGAGTTGATGATTGTGAACATCGCTTATATTATGAATTTATTGAATTTATTAGAATCATTGATAATAATGATTATGATTTTGCTAAAAAGATGCTGGAATTAAGTTTAATAGTAGCTAAAGTCATGAATGAGGCAAGAAATCAAGAAAAAATAGTATTTACAAATGATAATTAAAGGAGAAGACAAATGGAATTTAAAAGCTTGATGCATGTATCTTTTTTCACTGATCAAATGGATGTTATGAGAGACTTTTATGAAAATAAGTTAGGATTAAAAGTTAAAATTGTAACAAGGGCGGGACTTTATAAAGGACTAAATCGTGGTAAATATAGTGAAGTAGCTGAAGTTGATCCAAACAGAATTATCATTGTTTATATTGAAATTGCCCCTGGACAGTTTATTGAACTATTTCCAAAGGATGAAGGACAAGCGCCACATGATGAGTGGAACCAGAGGCTGGGGTATTCACACTTTGCGTTATTGGTTGAGGATATAGAAAAAACTTATCGAGAACTAGTTGAATGTGGAGTTGCAATAGATACACCTATTTCTAAAGGTCCATCACATACCTATCAAATGTGGGTGCATGATCCTGATGGTAATAAATTTGAAATTATGCAGTATACTGATAAGTCATTTCAAGTAGTGGGGCACATTGAAGAAGAGATATCTGAAGATTAATAGTAGGTATAGTTTGGTAACAAACTATACCTTGTTTTTATTTATGAAGAAATAATAATGAGAGAAGGAATTGATTAGTATTTTGCTTTAGTTATGTTATACTGTTGCTAGGTGATAAAATGAAATGTTTAATAGAGAAGAAATGTGGTAGCTGTAAATACATTAATACTGATTACCAGAGACAATTAAAGATTAAAACAGATTATTGTAAGAAGCTGTTAAAAGATAATAAATTAGACATGTATGAAGTCAAGGATACTATTGGAATGGGGCATCCTTATGAATACCGTAATAAAATAATTGTTGCTTTTAATCATAGATATGAATTTGGCTTTTATGAAGAGGATAGTCATAAGATTATTCCTTATGATCGTTGTCTTCTTCATGAAGAACTCAGTGATATGATTATTAAGAAGATTCAAAGCTTATTAAAACGATATCGAGTTAGTATTTATGATGAAAATCGTAATCGCGGATTATTGCGTCATGTATTAATTCGACGTGCTCTTGTTACTGATCAGACAATGGTAGTACTAGTTTGCAATGATAATGTATTTAAAGGATCCAAAAATTTTTGTAATGAGTTGATTAAAAATTTTCCAAGTATTAAGACGGTTGTATTAAATGTAAATAAACGTAAAACGAGTGTGGTTTTAGGTAATGAAGAAAAGATTCTTTATGGTAAGGGATTTATAGTTGATGAATTGTGTGGTTTGAAGTTTAAGATTTCGCCAAAATCATTTTATCAAATTAATCATCAACAGTGTGAATTACTGTATTCTAAAGCTCTAGATTTATTGAATTTAACAGGTCAAGAAAGAATTATAGATGCTTATTGTGGAATTGGGACAATTGGAATGATTGTAGCTAATAGAACTAAGGAAGTTACTGGTGTGGAATTAAATAAAGATGCAGTTAAAGATGCCATCAATAATGCTAAAATGAATAAGATTGAAAATATTAAATTTATTAATGATGATGCTTCTGCTTTTATGATTAAATTAGCTAAACAGAAGCAAAAAGTTGATTGTGTAATTATGGATCCCCCACGCAGTGGCAGTACGCAGGAATTTATGGATGCTGTAAAAATCTTGAATCCTAAACAAGTTGTTTATATTTCTTGTGATCCAAGTACTCAGGTAAGGGACATCAAGTATTTTGCAAAAATTGGCTATCGTGGTGAGGTAATGTATCCGGTTGACATGTTCCCTCATACTGAGCATATTGAAACGATTGTAGCTTTAAAACGACGGTAAATTAAGGGGTTTGAGTGATAAAAATCGATTAAATGTACCTCGTAAGTAACAAATAAGTAACAAAATCAAGGCTCAAAAAACCTTGATTTTGTTTATTTCTTCATTTAATTTATTTACCATTACGTGGGTATAGACATCCTTTGTTAAATCCTGAAATTTGTGCCCCAATATTTTTTTTACCATATAGCTATCTAGTTTGTACAGTTCTGCGAGTGTTCCAAAAGTATGTCTGGTATCGTGTGGTAGGTGATTCATATCTAATCTTTTCATAGTAGGGTAAAAAATATCCCTTTTATATACCTCATATGGAACTTTTTGTGTGTATGGCATAAATATGTCATTATTTCCTAAAATCTCTTTTATGAAGGGCTTAATAACATTGTGAATAGGGATTATTCTATCCTGTCCTGCTGAAGTTTTTATACCTGCAATAACATAAGAGACTTTTTTTATTTCACCATCGTCTTTGCAAATTTCATCGATATGGAATCTATCTTTGGAAAGATTTAAAAGTTCGCTAGGACGTGCTCCAGTAAAGATATAGATTAAAATTAATTTTGATTCAAACGTATTATCTTTATACAAGGTATTTATCTCGTCTATGGTAAATGGAGTATGTATTATTTTTGTTTTTTTATAATTGGTTGAAATGTTAATGTATTCAGTTAAATTTTCATCTTTTGTGATTGCACCTGTTATAATAGCTTGTTCAAATACTTTTTTTACTAATATTTTTGTATCAGACAGACTATCTTTAGATACTTTATCTTTGTATTTATCAAATACACTTTGTAAAACAGTTAATGATAATCTATTGATCTTAAAATCATGTATTTCTTTTAGGCGCTTGTAACATGCTCTGTATCTTCTTTGTGAACTGTTCGAAAGTTTGATTATATAGTCTTCATATACTTTATTGTAAAGTTCACTAAACGTCGGCATATTCTTTTCACGCTGATCAACAAGTTTTTGAAATGTATCAGGTGCTAATGCTTCAGCTTCTATATCAGTAATCTTATTTTTCTGACTAAGCCTATATAAAGTCAAAGCATCGTCAGCTTCATCCCATGTTTCAAAAGTTCCTAAAACTGATTGTATCTGTCTGCCTGTAATAATATCTTTTCCAGTGGTTATTTTTGCACACCACGGACGTCTTCGTTTACCTGATAATTTTATTACTGTCCCTGTGTTATTTGGTCTGCGCTTAAAAGTTTGCTTTCTAGCCATAATGAAAACACGTCCTTTCTTTAATTTGCCTTAGACGTGCTAATTTGTTATAATTAGGTACGTAAAAGGACTTGTACTTAGTTCATTTATTTGAAACGAGGTATTAGTGGTACCTCAAAAGTTCACTATTGTGGGTAGTGGACTTTTATTTTAAAAATTTTACGTAATACAAGAATTTTTTGCCATATTAGGATACACTATCATTAGGAGGTATTTAATTATGGCAGTAGTATTAATAGGTAAAGTTAGAAAAGAAAAAGGTGTAAGCCTTAATCAACTTGCAAAGCTAACTGGAATCTCAAATTCGACTTTGAGAAATTATGAGAATCAAAAGCAAAGTCCAAGAATGGATAGATTAGAAAAAATAGCAATTGCGTTAGAAGTTGCAATTGAAGATTTATTTGAATCAGATTACAAATAAATTTTAAGCCTTAGTTAACTAAATCTTAGCTAAGGTCTTTTTTTGTTCATTTACTAATTTTGCCAATTATAGCAAATATTTGTTATTTTAGGACACACTGTTATTAGGAGGTGTCCAATCATGGCAAAAGTAAATGTAAAAGAATACAGAGAAGAAAAGAATTATACACTGCGACAACTAGCAAGAATTTCAGGTGTGGCTAAATCTACAATAAGCAAAGTTGAAAACGGTAGGTGTAGTCCAAGTATAAATACTTTAGAAAAAATCGCAATTGGATTAAATGTCCGAATTACTGATCTTTTTGAATCTGATTATAAGTAAAATCACACATACATCATAAATTTTAAAATAAGTGTCCACTATAGTAGATTTCTCATCCCATTCCCTTTTTTGCTTCAAAAAATAGTTCTATAATTAAGTTACAGGAACTTACATTTATGGATAGGAGGTAAATCGAAGGGAGAATATAACAATGGAAGAGACATACCGTAATCAAATAAACGACTTGCTTAAAGACATTCATAATAAAGATGCTTTGGTTATGATTTTAAAAATTGTCTTTCAGGTATTTCTCAAGGAAACCAGTTAAATACTGGTTTTTATTTTGCGTTTCTTTCTAAGTTTCTAATGTCATTTTTGCCCCAAACTGCAAAGTTTTTGTGGTTGAAAAAAGGATGATTTTCTAAATTTGTAGCTACAGCATAGTAAAATCGGTTAGAATTAATATCATTGAATTCTTTATAGTGCTTATCAAAATAATTGATATATTCTTTCAAAATTTCATTTATTTCTTTTAAGTCTGCTTCATTTTCAAAAAATTCACAAGTGATATATACTTTCAAACCATTCTTTTCTGCAATTATTATAGGTTCGGTTTTTTGTTGTCTAACATCATAACTACTTGGTAGTTCTCGTTCTACATCATAATCATTTAGTACTAATAGATAAGCAAGATATTTTTCGAATTGATAACTATTTTTTACAGATTCTATACTTGTAGTTTTATTTACGGCATAATAGTCATGATAATAAGAACTTGATTTAGAATTTTCTAAATTGGATTTTTCATTCCTTAGGATAGTTTCATTATCAAGTTGTTGATTATCTATTGATTCTTTATATGTATCTACTACTTTATCAAAATCAACCATTTTTATACTATTTTTTAAATAGTCAATAATTGCTCTATAATATATAGAAAGTAAATTTGGTGGGATTGTACCAATGTGTTGACCCTTTATAGTATTGATTCCCAAATCAGATAAAATATTAAAAGCTTTATTTATAATTAATTTTTCGTATTCTTTTTGCTTTCTATCGTAGAATTCTTCTATTATTGCATCAGGATCTAATAATAACTCGTGTATTTTCTCTCTTGTTAAAATATCCTCAGCGTTATTTTGGTCATATGAATAGTATGTATCTGATTTACCAACCAAATAGGCACTATTTGTACCATAGATAGAAGCAATACTATCTATGGTTTTTTCATTAACTGCAAAAGTTCCATTTTTAATTAGATTTAATATAGTATTTTCATTTTTACTTAATTCATATTCTTTGTTGTCAAATAATTTTAAAATCTGTTTGTAGACAATTTCATTTGACGTATCTTTGTGTGTATAATCGTTTTTGTCATCTGTTAAACCTAAAATATAATCTATAGAAACATTGAAATATTTTGCAATAATTTCTAAAGTTTTATAATTGGGTTCTCGTTTATTTTGTTCGTAATTAGCAAGGGTACTTCTTCCGATTCCTATCGTATCAGCAAATTCTTGTTGCGACATTCCTCTAGAATTTCTCAATTTTTGTATATTATCACCAAAAGCCATAATAACGACCTCCTTTTCAATACAAATTATAACACAAAATGTGTCGTTGTAAACAAAAAAGCAAGAATTGTGTTGACACAATGTGAAACAAATGATACGATTATCATGCAGACACAAAACGAAACAAATAATCTGCGGAAAGAGGTGAGAAAAATGAATAAAGATGTAATATCTAAAAGACTTATATCATTAAGAGGTAATATTCCTAGAGAAAAAGTTTGTGCTGACTTAAAAATATCATTTTCTGCATTGCAATCTTATGAAAGTGGTACAAGAATACCAAAAGATGAAATAAAAATTAGAATTGCTAATTATTATGGAAAGTCAGTACAATCTATTTTTTTTGAGTAAATTGTTTCAAAATGAAACAACAAAATGATTAGAAAGGAAATAATATGAACGATTTACAAATTATTGAGCATCAAAATCAAAGGGTTTTATTAACAAGCCAGTTAGCCGAAAGCTATGGAACTGACAGAAGAGTTATAAGCAATAACTATACAAGAAACAAAGAAAGATATATCGAAGGAAAACACTACTATTTATTAAAAGGTGATGATTTAAAAGGTTTTAAAGGGTGTCATCAAATTGATGAAAGCCTTAAATCGACATCAATTTTATACCTTTGGACTGAACGAGGTGCTTTCTTACACGCTAAATCACTTAACACTGATAAAGCATGGGAAGTATACGATTCATTAGTAGAACATTATTTTAAATCAAGAGGAGCTAAACCGAATGCATTACCAAGCAACTATAAAGAAGCATTACTTCAGTTAGTGGCGGAAATTGAAGAAAAAGAAAAATTGGTACTTTCAAATAAAGTAAAAGATCAACAGATTGCTGAGTTAAAGCCAAAAGCTGATTACTGTGACCTGATTTTAAGAAACAAAGGCTTATCTACCATCAATGCAATTGCCAAAGATTATGGAATGAGTGGTACTGCAATGAATAAAAAACTACACGAATTAGGTATTCAGTACAAACAAGGCAATATTTGGTTACTTTATAGAAAATACCAAGATAAGGGCTATACACAATCCGAAACAATTAATATTACACGTAGCAATGGTATGGAAGATACAACTATGCATACGAAATGGACACAAAAAGGTAGATTATTCTTATATGAATTGCTTAAAAACAATGAAATTATACCGATTATTGAAAAAGATTAGCGGAGTTAAAAGTAAAAATCTACAAAGAAAGGAGCGTATATGAAAATATTTGGCACTGATTTAGGTATTAAGTATATTTTCGTGAAAGACCAAAATGGAAATGAATATGGCGTCCAATTTAGACATGGACCATTTAAAGGTTATCACGATATCAGCTTATACAAAAAAGAAGGTAAGTATGGAAAATTCATTCATACAAAGGATAGTGAATTTTACAAAGACAATGATGAATTTGTTGAAGTTAAATTAGTTTATCCATCATTGATAAAGCTACCTAAAGAAATATGGATATTATTTAAAATTGAATATTGGCGATTAAAACGCAAAATAAAAAAGCGTATTAAACTGCGCTAACAGATAAAATACGCTAAATATTGTTATAGCACTTTGACTATAACATAACCTACTGAATTGGCTTCGACAATTATATATCCATTGTTTTCTAATTCTTCAATCGCATCTCGTTGTTGGTCTTTGATGATTGCATCAGAAGAAAAATAGAAATTCGGATTTTCTTTTAATTGTTCAAGAATTTCAAAAGCCATATCAGACATTATAATCACCCCTTTTCATTGAAGGATTGTATCAAAAATAAGGTGGTAGGAAAAGAAAGGAGCGTTATGAAGAAAACATACAAAAAAATAGTCCAATGGCTTGAAGGGGTTCATACCGTTGAACTAACTGCTATTAATATCATGATAATTACTATTGCAATTGTAATTACAGTATTAAATATAGCGATAAAAACATTTAAATAAAAAATGGAACAATAACAGCTAATGCTGCAAATATTGCACCAATTATAGCAATGATTCTATCTATTTTACTTTGCTTATCTTGTTCTTCAAATTTCTCTTCAAGATAACGAATCATTATAGTTGAATCATTAGAAGCATCATCACGAAGTCGCTTTGCTTCTTCAGGAGTAAAGCTACGCATTATATTCACCTCGCTTTCAAGGGTGATTATAGCAAGAATTAAAGAAAAGGAAGTGAAAAAATGGCAAGAGAATATTTAACAGATGAAGAAGTTGAACTTGAAATACAACGATTAACCAATTCAAAAGAAGTCAAACTTGCAAGGCTTGAGCAAAGATTGAAATATTTGCAAAGACAACGCTTATACAATCTAAGACATTTAGAAAAGCGGGGCAAGAAACTAATTGAACAGGGAATGACTGCTGAGTTGTTAAGGACACAAGCGGATTGTTTAGAAGAAATTTAAAGGAGTGGTCATATGAATGAAGTGCAAATTAAATATGAAAATAATCAAATGCTTGTAACTAGCTTACAAGTGGCAAAGGATTTTAAAAAGGAACACCAACATGTATTAAGAGATATTAGAAAAATAATATCTAATGGGGGGTGTCCAAAATTGGACAGACCTATTCCACGAAACAAAATACATCCACGAACAAAACCATCAGGAATATCCTATGTACTTAATCAATCGAGATGGATTCACATTATTAACAATGGGGTTCACTGGTAAAGAAGCACTTGAATGGAAACTTAAATATATTAATGCATTTAACAAGATGGAAGCTAAATTAAACAGTCCTGAATTCATTATGAACAGAGCATTGGAACTATCTAAACAAAGATGCGATGCGCTTCTTCTTGAAAATCAAGAACTTAAGCCGAAAGCATTATTTGCCGATGCAGTAGCAACAAGCAAAACTTCAATATTGGTAGGTGATTTAGCAAAGATTTTAAAACAAAACGGAATAAATATTGGTGCAAATAGACTGTTCGCTGAACTGAGAGATAAAGGCTATTTAATCAAAAGAAAGGGGAGTGACTGGAATATGCCTACTCAAAAAAGTATGGATATGGAATTATTTGAAATCAAAGAACATACACACATTGATGGTAATGGGTGCAATGTTACTACGAAAACACCTAAGGTAACAGGAAAAGGGCAGGTGTATTTTGTTAACAAGTTTTTAGGTGACAGATTATAGAAAGGAGGTGAGGAAAGTGGACGAATACAACATTAGTGTTGAGGAGGTAATTAAAATAACACACAAAGGACGTGAATGGATACTTAATGCAATCGAGAGAGGTTCGTTTCCTGGAAGTATTACTATAAGTCCTGGTGGTCGCAGAAGTGCTCATATCCCTCGTAAAGCCTTCATGGATTACATGGAACATGATCATGTACTGGTAGATGGTAACTACATTGAAGAAGCAGCAAAACGAGTTGCAGAAAAAGCATTGACTGAATTAATGCCAACGTTTCTTTTCGAAATAAAAAAAGCCGTTGCTGAGAACAACGACTAACAAAAATCAACCATCTTCATTATAGAAGATATTCAGGAGGAAGTCAAAATGGAAGATAAGATTAAGGCTTTAGTAAAAGAATTATTTGATTCAGGCATGACTTTAGATGAAATCATTGAAACTGTAGCATCTATTGCGATGACTGAGGACTTTAAGAGGAGCACCAACCATGAACCTCAATAATCTAAGACCTCGTGGAATTTTAACAATTGTTGCAGTTGTTTACATATTTGTTGAATTACTAACGGGAGTTATAGGGATGCTCTTATGAAAGATAAAACATTTATTAAAATTCTTAGCATACTTTTAGTTCTGTTTATTGTGCTAAGTGTTTACCAGGTATTAGTAATTAGAAATTTAAAGTCTAGTCTCGAGACGGTGACAAAGGATCGGGACTGGGTGATTGAAAAATATAACCAAAAGGAGAAAGAAAAATGAAAAATGTAAGGTTGAAACAGATGAAGTTGAGAAACTTCAAGGGAATCAAAGAGCGTGATATTGATTTCAATTTGTTAGATACAAATATCTATGGAAAAAATGCAACAGGTAAAACGACATTAGTAGATGCTTTCAGCTGGCTGTTCTTTAATAAGGATTCAAGTGGTGCAAGTGATTTTGATGTGAAAACTAAAACACCTAATGGCGAATATCTTCATAATTTAGAACATTTGGTTGAAGCAGTTGTTGAAGTAGATGGAACTGAGACTACATTTAAAAAGGTATTCAAAGAAAAATACACTAAACAGCGTGGAAGCACTACAGCATCATTTACTGGGCATACAACGGACTATTTCGTTGATGACGTGCCGCGCAAAAAGAAAGAATACGATGAAACAGTTAATGAACTGTTTGATAGTAATATCTTTTCGATGATTACTGATCCATTTTATTTCAACACAAGAATGAAATGGCAGGACCGAAGAAAAACTTTGATTGATATTTGCGGTGATGTATCTGATGAAGTTGTGATTGCTTCCAATAGCGATTTAGCACCTTTAAACGGTGTTCTAGCATCTAAATCAGTTGATGACTACAGACTTCAATTAAAGAGCAAAATGAAACCTATAAATGATGAATTGAAAGCAATCCCTATTAAAATCAATGAAGCAAATCTTGCTATTCCAACCGATATTGAAACGATTGATGAAGATAAATTAACTTACATCAACAATCGTATTAATGAAGCGGAAAGCAAAAAGCAAAGGATATTAAGTGGTGGGATAATAGCTGAAAAAGAAAAAGAGATCATCCAACTCAATAATCAAAAAATAATGCTTCAAAATGAGCGCCCTGATATTAAATCGCTTCAGGATGAAGAATTTGCTTTGAGTATCAAAATCGATTCATTGGAGCGCAAAAAAGAACGTGCTGAAAATGAAATACGAGCAAAGAAATCACAACAGAAATCTAATGAATTAATGCGTGATGAATTAAGAAATAAATTTACTGAAGTAAACAATATGCAGTATGACGAATCAAAAAATATATGTCCTCACTGCGGGCAGGAGCTGCCGCAAGAAAAAATTGTTGGCTTCATGGAAGATTTCAATATCAATAAATCTAAACAGTTAGAAAATATCAACAAGGATGGAAAAAGACTTAAAGAACAGTTTGAATCTATAAATGAAGATATTCAGGTATTAGAAAAAGATATTCAAAACCATCAGATTCTAATCAACGATTATAAACTTAAATTGAAAGAAGTTGCTAAAAAAATCGCAAATGCTAATGATGATTTTGCCAAGAAACAGCAGCCGAAATTAGATGAGATTGATGAAAAGATTGTTAATACTGAACGTGAAATGGAATTCTTGAAATCTAATACAGGTGAAGAAGTTGCAAAGATTAATGAGGAAATCGGCATGTTAAAAGAGCAGTGTTCACATTATGAAGAAATAAAAGCAAAAGAACGTCTTGCTAAAACTCAAATAAACCGAATTGCCGAACTTGAAGCAAGAGAAAAAGAATTATCTAAACAATACAACGATATGGATAAGATGCTTTATTTAACAGATTTATTCATCAAAACAAAAGTAGCTATGCTTACTGAAAAGATTAATAGTCACTTCAAGTTATGTAAATTTAATCTATTTGAAGAACAGATTAATGGCGGTTTGAACGAAGTTTGTGAAGTAACGGTTAATGGTGTTAATTACACTGATTTAAACAATGCAATGAAGATAAATGCGGGCTTGGATGTTATCAATACAATTTGTGATTATTCAAATACATATGCACCTATCTTTATTGATAATGCTGAATCAGTTAATGAAACAATTAAAACCAATTCACAACAAGTAAGATTATATGTAACTGAAAATGATGAAACATTAAGAATTGAAAATAAATAGAAAGAGAGAAGAAAAACATGGAAATAAAAAAAGAAACAAGTTTTAGCGGTTTAGAAAAAGAAGGTAACGAACTATTCAATATCAATCATTCATTTGAATTAGAAAAAGATGGAATTTCAACATTTTTAGGAATCGGTGTAAGCGATGTTGTTTGGGAAATTATGCGGACAATAAAAAAAGAAGATGAATTCAAAAAGTATTTGGAACAGGCATCAGAAATTGTTAGCAAAATTGGAATTGAGTTAAATAATTTAACAGTTAAATTCATTGAAAGTAATTTAACAACTGAAGAAATATTAAAAAATGTGAATCCTGAAGAACTAGCAGAAAAGATTTTAAAAAGAATGTTTGAAGATGGGGGAATGGAATAATGACACAAGTACAAACAAAAGAACCAAAACAAGAAATTGAATTATCTGTTCAACAGTTAGAAAAACAGGGATTGGTATTACCAAAAAATATTACTGATACGGTATTTAATACATTGTCAGTTTACCAACAGCAGGGAACAGTTTCATTCCCTCGGAATTACAGTGTAGGGAACGCTTTAAAAGCTGCATATCTTATCTATCAAAATGATTCAAAACTACAAAAATGTACAAATGCATCAGTTGCTAATGCTTTGCTTGATATGTGTATTGGCGGTTTAAACCCTTCTAAAAATCAATGCTATTTTGTACCGATGGGGGACCAATGTACGCTTATGACTTCTTACTTTGGTAAGCAAACAATGGTGAAACGTATTAAAGGAGTTATTGATGTTAGAAGTGATGTCATTTATAAAGACACATGCTACGAACTAACACTTGATGTATATGGTAATGACGATATTAAAATCACTGGTCCATGTCCACTTGATAAAAGAAAAAGCGAGAATATCATTGGTGCATGGGCAAGAATTATTCTCGATCCTGAAGTATGGGGAGTTGAAACATACACAGCAATAATGACATTAGAAGATATTCAAAATGCATGGTCAATGGGCAGTGCTTATGGAAAATCTAAAGCACATCAAAAGTTCATGGGTGAAATGGCTAAGAAATCAGCTATCAACAGATGTATCAAAAACTTTATAAATACACGTGATGATCAAGATATTTTAATTGATACTTTGAATCGTGTAACTTCAAATGAATACGAACCTGATGTTTATGATGATGTGCAATACCAAGTAAGAGAAGAACAGGCATCACAGGTCATTGATATTTCACAAGAACCACAGGAATCGCTAAAACAAGCGCATACAGAGCCAAAACCACAAACACAACCGAATGCACCTAAAGAAGAAAAACAAGCCACAGCGCAAGTGAAACAAGAGCAAATGGGAATTGACTGGTAATGAAAATTAAACCGATAGCAAGCAGCAGTAAAGGAAACGCTTATTTAATAAGCGATTTCCAAACTACTGTACTTATTGAATGTGGGATACCACTTAAAGAACTAAAAAGAAAAACAAACTTTATTGTTCCTAATGTAATTGATGCTTGTTTGATTTCGCATGAACATGGGGATCATTCTAAATCGCTAAAAGATTTATTGAATGCGGGTGTTAGGTGCTACGCACTGAAAGAAGTATTTGAAGCTAAAGAGATTAATAATCACCACAGAGCAAAAAGAATTAAACATTTAAAGCAGATTGACATAGGCACATTTAAAATAATTCCTTTGGAAATGAATCATGATGTTCCTTGTGTTGGCTTCCTTATTTATTCGGTTGTGACGAATGAAAAGCTGTTATTTGCAACCGATACATATATGATCAAGTACGCTTTCCACGGGCTTGATTACATCATGATAGAAGCGAATTATGATATTGAACTTGTTGAAGAAGATGCACAAAGAAAAAGGCTTATCCAAAGCCATATGAGCATAGACACAACTATCCAATATTTAAAATCAATTGATTTAAATACTGTCAAAAAGATTTATTTGATGCATCTGTCAAGTAGACATTCAAATGAAGAAGATTTTAAAAGAAGGGTACAGGCAGCAACGGGAAAAGTTGTTGAAGTGTGCCAAGAATAAAAAATAATACCCCACAGGGTATAGAAAGGTCATTATGAATGAATTAGATAAAAAAATTGCTAATGCAATGCACAGAATAGAATCTCTTTACTTTCAAACTGATGGTAAATGTTATGTGTCTTTCAGTGGTGGTAAAGACAGTACAGTGATATTAGCAATAATCAAGATGTGTGAGGATATATTAACGATACCACATAATGCTATACCTGCTGTATTTAGTGATACAGGTATAGAACTAGGTGCAACTAAAGATTTTGTAAGATGGGTTAAAAATAACTGGTATGAAAACGTTGAAATCATAAGACCTGAAAAAACATTTTCGTGGATTGTAAAAAACAAAGGAAAGCCAATGAAAAGCAAAATCAAAAGTCAATTCTTATCAAGGTATCAAAAAGGCAATAAATCAGAAAACACAATGCTGAATTTATTAGGTAAGAATAACAAACCGATCAAATCAAAAATTGCAAATAAAGATTTGCATTTGCTTCATCCTGATTTTGATATAAAAGTGAGCGATTTATGTTGTCTTATTTTAAAGAAAAAACCTTTTGAAGAATATAATGATGAGAATGAAATAAAAGGATATATCCTAGGAGAAAGAATAGCAGAGGGCGGAATAAGAGCAACTAGTGCATCAAAAAGAATTAATGAAGGTGGTAAGTTATGTACCAAGACAAAAGGTAAGTATATAGTCAAGTTACCGATTATTGATTGGACAGATGAAGATATAGAGCAATTTATTAATCAATATAACATTCCTTTGTCAAAAGCATATACAAAAGAAGGATATGAAAGAACTGGATGCTTCCTATGTCCGTTTTCATTACAGTTAGCCGATAATTTGGAAAGGCTATATAAATATGAGCCAAACAGATATAGGGCTGCAATGTTTTGGTTGAAGGATGTTTATATTGCACAAAATGCCATTCTTTCATTTGATAATCAGTATGAAAAAGATAGAAAAGAAAAATGGCAGAATGAATATGAACAAATGAGATATGAAATGTTAGAGAAATATCGACCTGAAATATCTTATAAGTTCAACAATAAACAAATTACAATAGATGAATTTTTATAGAAAGAAAGAGGAAAGAGAAATGGAAAATACAATGTTAAGAGATTTAGGAGAATATATTGAACAATTAGTTAATGGTCAGGTTGCCCCTGAAATTGTTGAACATGAAGGTGTTGATTATATCAGAACATCACATGGATATGAACAATTAAACAAACCAAAAACACGCAAAATCGAAGCAAATAGCTTAGATGGCTTAATTAAATTAATCAAAAACAATAATAAAGATGCATCTGATGTGTTTGGAATTTATCCACCTTTGATTGTAAGAGTTGATTTTAATTGTATTGAAGTCATGAGTGCGTTAAATGCTGATAAAAGTAGAAATTATCTTTTTGAAGCTAACCCGATGATTCCATCATTAAGAATTGGTTATGATATGTCGGTTGAAGAAATGATCATCTTGTTATCAACTTCATTCATCATGACTGAAAATACAGAAAAGTTCATCAATTCATTATCTTCACTAAGAGTTGTTGAAGAAGTTGAATTTAATGATGATGGTGTTGGTCAAACAGTTACAGCTAAAAAAGGTGCATCAGTGAATGCGAAGTTCCAGGTGCAGCCTATCGTTAAGTTGAAACCTATTAGAACTTATGAAGAAATTGAACAAGTAGAATCTAAGTTCTTATTTAGAGTTAATAAAAATGGAACTGTATGCTTGCGTGAAGCTGATGGCGGACAATGGAAATATGAAGTTCAAAAAAGAATCGTTGCTTATTTAGAAGAATATTTAAAAGATTTGATTGAAGAAAATAAAGTTGTTGTAGTTGGTTAGAGGTAAGAAAAATGGATGAATTAGTTAAAGCAAAAGATGTTAAAAAAATTGGTATTCTAGGAATCCAAAACGGACAGATCATAAAAAATATTGATTATGAATTAGAAAAAATCATTAAAAATATCAACGATATAAATACGGATGATAAGCCACGTGAATTAAATGTAAAAATTAAGATTATTCCTATTAACAATAAAAAGCAACTGGTAATTGAATGTACACCAACCGCTAAACTAAGACCACTTAATACGGTCCAATCAACATTATTTAATATCCAGGAAACCGATAAAGAAACTGGTGTTGTATTTAACAAATTACAGGAAATAACTGATGTTGCGATTGGTCAAATGAATATTGATGGTGAAATTCAGGAAGCACCCGAACCGATTTATATTGGTGTGGATATGTAAGAGGTAATCGAGATGTTAGAACAGTTAAAAGAGTTATTAGAAATGCAGCGTGTTCTTGATGAAGCGATTTTAAAAGAACATGGCAATATATATAATAAAAAGATTGCAGATCAAATGAAAATTGCTTTATTTGTTGAATTAGGTGAGCTGATGAATGAAATGCCTACTAAATTCAAGCATTGGAAAAAGACAGCCAAAGACAACCGAGAAAAAGCCCTTGTTGAATATGTAGATGCATTACATTTTCAAATGTCGTTATTTAATTATTATGAATGTGATATTTTTGAACCCTATCATAACTATTATGAAAAAGAGGAAGGCTATTTTTGCGATGATATTGGTAAGTGTCTTATTGGTTCAGTTGAATCTTGCAGCTTTACCATAGGTCTATCATATTTGTTTGATTTAGGCTACATTCTAGGCTTCACATGGAGTGAAATATATGAAACATATAAAGCTAAGAACGCAGTTAATTATGAAAGGCTAAAAAATGGGTATTAATTATGATTTTATCAATTGATCCAGGGAATGAGTATTCAGCTTATTCCCTTCTAGATAAAAATTTAAAGCCTGTTAAATTTGGAAAGGTATTAAACCATGATTTATTAATAATCTTGGAAGAATTATTTTTAAGTGAATGTATAACAGATGTTGCTATTGAAATGATTGCATCGTATGGCATGGCAGTAGGCAAAACAGTGTTTGATACTTGTGTTTGGATTGGTAGGTTTTATCAGCTTATTAGTGAACGATCAAATATAAAACCTACATTTATATATCGTAAAGATGAAAAAATGTGTATTTGCGGAAATATGAAAGCGAAAGATTCTAACATTAGGCAAGCGCTAATAGATCGATTTGCAAATCATGATTTTAAGAACGGAAAAGGAAATAAAAAAAATCCTGATTGGTTTTATGGATTCAAAGCTGATGTTTGGGCTGCATATGCGGTTGGAGTAACATATCATGAACTAAAAAAAGAAACTTAAATTTTAGCTTGTAAGAGGTTTTTAATTAAATAGGTATAAGTTAATCAAAAAGTTAAAAAACTCTTCACACGCTTTAAATAAATGAAGAATAGAGGTGTTTAGATGGTTTTAATTGTGATACTGATTGCAATTATAGTTATTTTGCTGCTAGCGATAGATAAATTGATTAGTGATAGAAACTACTGGAAGCAAGTAGCTTATGAAAAGCAGCAAATAATGAATAAATGGTGGTATGAAGATAACTAAAAAAGATTTAGCAATGTATAAAGAAGCACAAGAAATTAAAACAGCCACGTGTAATATCACGCAGGCAAGGTTAAGACAAACAAAATACGGTTATTATCGCTGGAAGGCTTCAGGTCTTAGCATTTCAAAGTATCTTTACATTGCAGATAATGAAGATAAATTCTTCGGAAAGGAAAATGAGAATGTTAAATAAATTATGTTGTATTGGAAGGCTGACAAAAGACCCCGAATTGAGAAGAACACAACAAGGCACCGCAGTAGCATCATTCAATTTAGCTTGTAATCGAACATTTAAAAGTGCAGATGGACAGGAAGCGGATTTTATACCTTGTGTTATTTGGAATAAGGGGGCAGAAAATGTTGAAAGATATTGTTCCAAAGGATCGTTGATTGCAATTGAAGCTAGGATGCAGTCAAGAAGTTATGATAATTCACATGGACAAAAAGTATTTGTTCTTGAAGCAGTATGTGAAAGCGTTCAGTTTTTAGATAGTAGAAATAAAGAAAATAAAGCACCTGAGCAACAAAATAGTTTTAATGGTTCGAATAATAATTTTGATATATCAGAAGATGATATACAGTTTTAGAGGTGAGTATTGTGGCAAAGTCTGATAAAAAATACTACTGGTTAAGGCTGCAAAAGGACTTCTTCAAAAGGCACGATATAAGGATTGTTGAATCTATGCCAAATGGAAAGGATTATATACTGTTTTATTTGAAGGTTATATGTGAATCAGCAAATCATGGTGGAAATCTAAGATTTAGTGAAACAATACCATATAGTGAAGAAATGCTTGCAACTATTACTAACACAAATGTTGATGTTGTAAGAAATGCAATCAAGATATTTCAAGAGTTAAACATGATTGAAGTATTAGATAATGGAACGTACTTTATGCATGAAGTACAAAATATGGTTGGATATGAAACAGAATGGGCAATAAAAAAGCGTGAATATAGAAAAAAAGTGAATGCCCAAAATGTATTGCAAAGTGAAAATAATGCAATTAAGGCATTAAAAGGTGGACAATATGAGGACAATGTCCTAAACGTAAGGACAATTAAAGGACAATGTCCTAAAAAAGAGGACAATGTCCGACAAGAGAAAGAGATAGAGAAAGAGATAGAGAAAGAGATAGAGATAGATATAAATAATAATATATATAATGCTCAGAGCGATAAAATCACTCATGAGCCAACACCTATCGAACCATCTATTATCACTATAACTTTAAATGACAAATCAGAATATCCGATCTATCAAAGTATGATTGATGAATGGAATGAACTATATCCAAATGTTGATGTACTTCAAGAGCTTAGAAAAATGAAAGGCTGGTCAAATGCTAATCCTGCAAAAAGAAAGACTAAAAAAGGAATTCAAAGATTTATTAATGCGTGGTTATCTCGTGAACAGGATAAACCGTCCTATAATAAAAAAACTGCACCAGTTATTAATAATTCTACTGATGATGGATTTGCATTTTAAAAACGCAAAATAAAGCAAATTAAGACGAAAGGAAATAAAAAATGAATTACGATGAAACAAGAAATATATTATCAATCTTAAAATTAAACTATCCGCAAAGTTTCAAGGGATGGTCACTTCAACAGTCACATGATTTCTTAAATTTATGGAGTGAAGCATTTAAAGATGACCCTGTTCAACTGGTTGCAGGAGCTGTTAAATCAATCATTTACAGTGATACAAGAGAATTTGCGCCTAATATAGGACAGGTTAAAAACAAAATGCATAAGCTAACTGCTAAAGATGAGTTAACAGAAATAGAAGCATGGGGAACGGTTAAAGCTGCATTAAGGAATAGCGGTTATCATGCAGCAGAAGAATTTGAAAAGCTGCCGCCTGTAGTTAAAAGCCTTGTTGGTTCGCCTAGACAGCTTTTTGAATGGTCCATGATGGATACTAGCGAAATTGATACTGTTGTAGCATCAAATTTTCAAAGATCATACAAGGTTAGAGCAAAGCACGAAAAGGAAATGCAGGCTATTCCTCTTGAAGTAAAAGAAGCACTGGGAATCACAACCTTAACCGAAAAAATGAAACTTGAATCAAATTTAAACAAGCAAAATAGACTAGAAGGGCATAAAGATGATAGTAAGTGATTTTTGGTTAGGTGTAATCCTGACCATCGCAGCAGAAGCAATAATAACGATTTTAATTATTGATTATTTAGGACAGAAAGAAAAGGATGATGAAAATGAATGATTACTTAAAATATCTTCAAGAAAAACGTATCGAGGTGCTAAAAGAAATTAAACCGATATGTTCGGCATTTGGAATAGAAGACTATGATTATATTGTTAGCGATAAAGGACAAACAGAAACGTTAAGAATTGGAACTACAAAAATAGGATGTTCCTGTAATTCTATTTTTGCTGTTAAGCAGGAATTAGTAGGTTACTTGTTCATTTGTTATTTTAGAGAAAGACCATTAGGACACTTCAAAACACACGTCTTTAATGAAATTAAGCGTTATTGGATAGGGGATAAAAATGGAAAATAAAGAAATATCATTAGAACAAGCAATAGTTTTTTTAGAAATGAATGCATATGAGGGAAGCAATGCAAAAGCTGTTTTACGTATGGGTGATGTACATGAGGTATTAAAACCTATAAAGGGATTGATCGATAAATCGGCCAAAATGGAAAGACATATCGAACAGTTGGAACAAGCATTAGATAAAGCATGCGAAGTTATTGACGATATAACCAAAGACAACGCAACGGAATTTTGTCCAGCTACTGAATTTAATTGGCTACCAAGTAATTGCAATGAACATACATGTGAAAATGGTACTAAAGAATGTTGGAAAGAGTGGGCTTTACAAAACAGAAAATAATACCCTCAAAGTGTGATTTTACGTAAATCGGGGTCACGGTAACTTTTTTTAGAAATTTAATTGATTAAAAATTGCCAAGAGTGTTGATGGCTATAGAGTTTAAACGATTTATGTACTCTAACAAAAAAATTGACACTCTTAGGGATTATGTAACTTTTTTATAAGAGATTGGAGGAGTGTGTTAGTGAAAATTTTGGATGCATGTTGTGGCTCAAAAATGTTCTATTTCGATAAGACTAATCCTAATGTTACATTTATGGATATACGCAGATACAGTGACATTTTGTGCGATGGAAGAAAATTGGAAGTGAATCCAGATGTAATAGGTGATTTTAGAAATATGCAATTTTCTAATGATGAATTTGACTTGGTTGTATTTGATCCACCACATTTAATAAAAGCCGGTAAAAATTCATGGTTGGCTAAAAAATATGGATTGCTGGATTTTGCTAGTTGGCAAGATGATTTATCTAGAGGTTTTAATGAATGCATGAGAGTTTTAAAACCGTGTGGTACATTGATTTTTAAATGGAATGAAGAACAAGTAAAACTTAGTGAAGTATTGAAGTGTTTTAATAAAAAACCATTATTTGGAAATAAGCGTTCTAAAACACACTGGTTGGTATTTGTTAAAAATGAGGTGAAAGAAGATGGATAAACAAAATATTCTAAAGCACATTGAACGGTGGCTTGATATTAGGCAAAAAAATGGATACAAAAACGCTAGAATTGGTTTTAAAGGTATGGAAGAAATACATATAGTATTTGAAAATACATTTACTGATGAAGAACGTGAGACTATTTATGATGAAGAGTTTTATGATCTGTTTGTTGTAGATAAAATCTGCACTGACTGTTGTTATGAATGGGGATGCAGGGAAGAAAAGAAAATCGGTACATGTGAAAAATGCCAATTGATTATAAATTTAAGAAATGAATATGTTAAACCCTCAAAGGAGGCAAAAGAAAATGACTGACAAAGACTTAAAAAAAGCAAATGAACTAAAGGAGCAGATTGGGGAACTTGATTTATTTCTAATTACTGCTAGAAATATTCGGACAGGAAAAATGGTTATAAAAAAACCTAGATTATCTTTTGTTGCTAATGGCTACGGAGTATTTACAAGTAAAGAATTCAAATTGAATAATAGACTAAAAAATAAGGTTGTAGAAGTATTAGAAACAGAATTAATAGAATTAAAAAAAGAATTAGATGCTATATAAAGCGAGGAAAAAGAAAATGTTGAGTAAAGAAGAATATCTAACGCACTTAGATTATGGAGTAAAGACTTGTCCTGCTATCCGTGATGCATTTAAGGAGTTGATCAATGAACATTTTAAACCAAAAGAAAATACATCGGAATTTAAGCACTTTAAGCTACATAGCGATAGTAGTTTAAAAAATCTAACGAAAGTTGAATTAATAGACTACATTAAGATGCTATATCATAATTGGGGTGTTTGCGATGAGCAATTAAAAAGAATTATTGATAAAGCAAAAGAATTAAGTGATTCGAATGATGAACTAAGAAGACAATTATATTTTATTGAACCATACAAATTTGAAGATTTGAAAGTTGGTATGTGGGTTTATGATATTAAATATGATGAATTTTGTAGAATAGATTTTATCGCTGGAATATATCCACATCGTAGTTATAGTGATGGAACTTGCGAAGATGGTGCATTTGAAGAAAACCGTTTCTTTCCAGTGCAATATGCTAATTGGAATGGAAGTGAAAGATGATGGAACACAAAATGAGCAGAGGCAGTTTGTAAAGCCTGTATGCTCAAAACTAATAATTGATGAATATATTAGAAAATTGGAAATTGAGTTGGGGGTACTGCTTAACAATGGTAAAAACGATTACTAAAAAAGAAGCTGAACAGCTTATCAATGATACTGTTTCAAAAACGGTCGAAGAACTGATGAAACAAAAGTTAATCAAGAAGAAGGATTTGAACACGTATCAAAAAACAGAACAGATCCTTTATAACTACAATAATTTTAAAAATGTTGTAAAGGATAAACAGGAAATGATAGAACAGATTAAACAAGTTGGAATATCTAAAACAAGCTGTTCTTTCATTCCTATGCCACAAGATACAGGTTATAAATATATTCCAAGTGAAGAAGAAAAAAAAGATAATGAAATAACTGTACTCGAAGCATCTATTACAGTTACCAAGAACTATATTAGGATTATAGACAATGCGCTTAAAACAATAGCTGATGATCCTTATTACAAAGTGATTGAAGATTGCTATTTCAATGGCAAGAAGTATTCAACAGTTGCTAATGAATGGGCATTTCCAATTAGTGATGTTGCAATTGGTAAGAATAAAAACAGGTTAGTAAAGAAGTTATCAATCTACCTGTTCTCTGATGATGTAATTAAAGAATTGTATTCATAAAAAAGATGTCCATATTGGGCATCTTGTTTTGTTTTAAGATGATGTAATTCGTTTTCTTGACATAAGTTATTTTTAGGTTATTTTCTAGTAATTTACTTATTATATTTAGATGATATAATGATTATAGTGAATAAATATAGTTAAGGTATATGTGTTGTGAGGGGTTACTCTTCACATATAAAACAGTATATAAGAACAATGGGTTATCAAATATTATGGTAGCCTTTTTTGTTTGCTGATTTGATACAACTATTAATTAATATTACAAATAATAATGCCAGCTATAAAACAATATTCCCGTGTGAAGTGTTTTTTCATTTTAAAATTATTCTCCTGAATTTTTATAAAATCTAATATTAATAGTTGTATCTAATGAGTGAATAAACGTGAGTAGAATAAAAGAAAGGAAGTGGCATTGATGAATTATAAATTGACACCTAAACAAAAATTATTCGCTGATGAATATTTAATTGATCTTAATGCCACTAGAGCATATAAGGCAGCTTATAAGAGCGTTAAGAAGGATGAAACAGCAAGAACAAATGGAAGTAGAATGCTAACAAATGCTAACGTATCAAAATATATTAAAGAGCGTATGAATGAGCGTTCTAGACGTACAGAAATAACGCAGGACAATGTTTTAAAAGAATTAGCTACAATAGCATTCGCAAAAGTAACTGACTTTGTAACGATAGAAAACGGTGTTGTAATAGTAAAAGATACGAAAGATATACCAAAAGATTTGCTACCTGCCATTGCTTCGATCAAAGAAGGTAAAAATGGTATTGAAGTAAGTTTTTATAACAAAGATAAGTCACTGGAACTGTTGGGTAGGCATTTGGGTATGTTTAATGACAAAATAGAAGTATCGGGAACTATCAATAATCCTATGGAAGGATTGACAACTGATGAATTGAAGAAGCTGATAGATGATGATTGATAAAGCAATGATTAAACTTCAAGCAAAGATAGAACTTGCAAAGCGTGAGTTCTTTTATTTTTGCAATTTAAAAGCGCCTGATTTCTATAAACGTGATAGAAAGTATTTAGTTGATTTATGCAATGACTTACAAGCATTCTATGAATCTGATGAATATGATGCGCTTATCATCAATGAGCCACCTAGACATGGAAAATCAAGAACTGCCAGCTTGTTAGTTGAATGGATATTGGGAAAAAATCAAGATGAAAAGATTATGACTGGTTCATACAATGAAACATTATCAACTATGTTTTCTAAAAATGTTCGTAATGGAATCATGGAAACAAAAGCTGATCCAATGAAACCTGTATATAGTGATGTATTCCCAAATGTAAGAATCAAGCGTGGTGATGGTGCTATGAACTTATGGTCATTAGAAGGTGGTTACAATAACTATCTTGCTACTTCACCAGGTGGAACTGCAACTGGGTTCGGTGCTTCTTTGCTGGTGGTTGATGATTTAATTAAATCTTATGAAGAAGCGTGTAACGAAGCTACAAAAGAAAAACACTGGGAATGGTTCACTAATACCATGCTTTCACGTTTGGAAGAAGGCGGTAAGATCATTATTATCATGACTAGATGGGCAAGTGATGATTTAGCAGGGAAGGCATTAGAAGAACTGCCTGAAAGTGGCTATAAAATTAAGCATATAAACATGAAAGCGTTACAGGACGATGGAACTATGCTATGCGAAGAAGTCCTTTCACGTAAGAGTTTTGAAGCCAAAAAGAAAGTAATGGGTGAAGATGTTGTTAGCGCAAACTATCAGCAAGAACCTATTGACTTAAAAGGTCGTTTATATACGTCATTTAAAACATATGATGATGAGTTGCCGCAGTTTAAATATATCAAGAATTACACAGATACAGCCGATACAGGTAATGATTATCTTTGTTCGATTAATTATGGGGTTACATTCCAAAATGAAGCCTATATTCTTAATGTTTTATACACTAAGGAAGGTATGGAAGTAACAGAGCCAGCACAGGCTAAAATGATGTTTGAAGATGAAGTTAATATAGCTGATATAGAATCGAACAACGGTGGTAGAAGTTATTCAAGAAATGTTGAAAGAATTATGAGAGAAAGATATAAGACAAATAAAACAGTCTTTAGACCATTTCATCAAAGCAAAAACAAGGCTGCTAGAATACTTTCTAACAGTACATGGGTTATGGAACATATATATTTCCCTCATAACTGGAAACATAGATTTCCTGAATACTATGAAGCCATGATGAAATATCAAAAGGAAGGTAAGAACAAACATGATGATGCACCTGATGCTACAACTGGAATTGCAGAAAAGATAAACAAAGGTGAAATCTATTCATGGGATTAGAGAGGTGAAAGAAATGAATGGACCAGGATATTTTAAAGGAAAAGAAGTTGTAGATGTAATACAATATAGTGATATGCACAGTGTTAGATTTAATACACCATATGCTTTTTATGTTATTTGCAAAGATGGTTCAAAATATGAAGTTAGTAGTGATGAAGCTAAAAATCAAGCTGATTTTTTGTCTCGAAAAGAAGAAAAGAATAGCAGCATGAAAATTAATGTTTTAGGTACTGAATATGATGTTGAAATGCTAGAAGAACGTGATGAAACAATGAAAGCGTTAAATGCAGATGGTTATACTGATTTTTCTACTAAGGAAATAAAAGTTTTAAAACTAGAAGAAAAACCTGGCAATCAAAAAGATATTTTTAAATATCAAAATACTGTATTAAGGCATGAGATTATTCATGATTTTTTATATGAGTGTGGAATTGACTATGGTATGCAGTTTCACAATGAGGAATGCGTTGATTTTTTTGCGATACAATTTGAAAAGTTGGCAAAGATTTTTGAAGATGCAGGATGTAAGGAGTGATTAAATGCTTAATGCAATAAGAAAAGGAGTGAGTTGGTTGGATGCTAAGTTGAATAATCCATTAGAAGAAACAGCAAATAACTTGAAGTGGCTTGAATTAGAATTGGAAGCGTGGCTTAATTCTAAAGAACGTGCGGATCAAATAAAGGCGGATATGTATTATAGAGATATACAAGATATAGCTAAATACAAGCGTATGGCAATTGGTGAGGGTGGCGAACTTGAAGAAGTTAAGAACTTACCAAATCATAAAGTAATAGATAATCAATATAAAAGGCTCGTCAATCAGAAAGTTAATCACTTGGTTGGTAAGCCTTTTACTGTTAATACCAATAATAAAACGTATGTTGATATGTTAAATAAATATTTTAACAAGAAATTCATGAAAACATTAAAAAGTGTTGGTAAAGATGCTAATAATGGCGGTGTTTCTTATTTATATCCTTACTATGATAACAATGAATTAAAGTTTAAACGCTTTAAGTCATATGAAATTAAAGTGTTTTGGAAAGATGATGAACACAATGAAATAGATTTCTTTTGGCGTTATTATAGAAAGCCTGTACGTTTTTCAAATGGAAGTGTTGAAGATATTCAGCATTTAGAAGTATATACATTAGAGGGTGTACGTTATTACATCTATAAAGGCGGTACATTGCTTTATGATAAGTTGAAAGGTGCAACTACTTACAGCTATTTAACATATACTTCATCAGTTGGTAATGAGGTTGTAGAAGAACAGCATCTTTCTTTTGAAAGAATACCACTTATCCCTTTTAAGGTTAGTGATATTGAAGAACCGCTTTTAAAGCGTGTCAAATCACTTCAAGATGGTATTAATACAATTACAACTGTATTCACAAACAATATGCTTGAAGATAGTCGTAACACCATTCTTATTATTATGAATTATGATGGTGAAAATCTAGGAGAATTTAGAAGAAATCTTTCAACTTATGGTGCAATTAAGGTAAGGAACACTAATGAAGAAAAAGGTGGTGTTGATACCTTACAGATTGAAGTAAATGCTGAAAACTATAAAACAATCCTTGAAATGTTTAAAAAGGCACTTATTCAAAACGGTGGCGGTGTAGATGTTACTGAACTAAGAGCATCAGGAACGCCTAATCAAATGAATATCCAAAGCATGTATTATGATATTGAATTAGATACCAATGATACAGAAACTGAATTTCAGTATTCTATGGAGCTGTTAAAGTGGTTTATCGACTTTGACATCAACTATCAGGGTAAAGGTAATTTTTTTGATGAAAAAGTTGAATTTATCTTTAATAGAGATATGCTGCAAGATGAAACTTCAATTATTGATAATTTGGTTAAATTAAAAGGTATTATTAGTGATGAAGATATTATCAAGCAACTTCCTTTTGGTGATTCTCAAAAGTTAATTGATAATATGAAGAAACAAAAAGAAGAACAAAAGCATGAAGTATTAAAAGAGTATGCGAATGCTTTTGTAAATAATCCACAGAATAATCCACAAATCAACAATGAAGGTGATGAATAATGCCTGGTAGTGATTATTGGAAAAAGAGATTTGAACAGCTTGAAGATGCAATGAATAACAAGGGTGCGCAATATATGAAGGATTCAGAAGCAATATATCGTAAAGCCATAAGTAACACTGAAAAAGAGATTTCGAGGTGGTATACACGTTTTGCTGATAACGAAGGTATAAGCTATCAAAGAGCGGTTGAAATGCTAACTGGTGATGAATTAAAAGAATTTCATATGGATGTTAAAGAATATATACAAAAAGGAAAAACGTTAGGTGTATCTGATCAATGGTCTAAGGAATTAGAACGTGCATCTACAAAGGTCCATATTAGCAAGCTAGAAGCCTTGAAACTGCAAATGCAGCAACAGGTTGAGGAATTGACAGGAAAGAAAGCTAAGGGCATTACTCATCTTATGAGCGATATATATAGCGATACCTTTTATAAAACAGCTTTTGAAATTCAAAAAGGCTTTGGTGTAGCTACTAATTTTGCTAAGTTGGATAAGAAAGTTATTGATAAGATCCTTGTTAAACCATGGGCATCTGATGGTTCAAACTTCTCAGAACGTATTTGGGGAAGTCATAGAGCGCAGTTGGTGAACAAATTGCACGAGGGGTTAACAATTAATCTTATACAAGGGAAACCGCCTGATAACTTAATAAAGGAGATTGCAAATACATTTGAAGTTGATAGAAAACGTGCTGCTACATTGGTATTTACTGAAAAGGCTTATTTTCAATCAATAGCACAACGTGATTCGTTCAAAAATTTAGGCATTGAAGAATATGAAATTGTTGCTACATTGGATACTAAAACATCAGAGATATGTCGAGAAATGGATGGTAGGCATTTTAAATTAAGTGACTATCAGATAGGTTTAACTGCTCCGCCTTTTCATCCGAGATGCAGAACTGCAACCGCTCCGTTCTTTGATGATGAATTTGAAGATGAAGTGAAACGTGCTGCAAGGGATGAAAATGGTGACTATTACACTGTACCAGCAAACATGAAGTATGATGAATGGTATAGAGGGTTTGTTGAAGGAGATAAAAATACTCTTGATAAATTGAAACCAACAAAGAGTGCTAAAAAAGTTGAATCAATAAGAACGTTTGATGGTATAATAAAAATACCTAGTAGAAGTTATGATGATATTATTGAATATATTGCTAATATCGATGATACTTCTTTTAATTTAAATGTTAAAATTAAAATTGGTGATGAAGATAATATTTTGAAAGATATAATGGACGAAGTAGGTGCTTCGGGACTTCCAAAATCAATAAGTGAAGATGAATTTAATGTCTTAATAGAAAAGGGGCAACAGGCTTTATATCGAGGTGTTACTGATGAAAAGTTTGTAAAAGAATTTTTAGAAGGAAATGTATTTGTGGGACTAGGGGTTAATGGTAGTGGCATTTATACATCTAGTAGTAGAAAATACGCATTAAGATATGCAAACGAAATTGATGATAATGTAATGAAAATGCTGATAGATGACAAAGCTAAAATAATACCTATTGACAAATTATACAAAGATAAAAAATCTTTTATTAAATACATAGAATCAAAATTCAATGGTAAAAAGAAAGATAAAATATTTAAAATCATTGCTAATAATGGAAAATTTGCTATATTGAACGGTTATGATGTCATTGATTTTGGTATGCATAAACTTGTTTTGAATAGAACTGTATTAAAGGTGGTGAGATATGATGGAAAAAATTAAAAGATTTTATGATCGATATTCAGACAGCGAAGAATATGGTAGGATACTTTCAAAAACAGCACCACTAGAAGTTGTAGAATGTTTTTGTAAGTATTATAATTCGTATTTGTTTGATGAAAATATGTCACCAGTAGAGGATATTCTTGACAAGACAAGAGAATACCTTGCTAAAAATGGATATGAAGAATATGTTAAAGAAGCGGATAAAAAATATTTAGAATTTATGGAAAGTATATTTGTTTAGGGCACTCACAATGAAATGAGTGCTTTTTTTATCCAAAAAATTAGAAAGGGGTGAAAAAGTGGATATTAAACTTACACTAGAAAGCAAACAATTATATCCAGCAGTTGTTAATTTAAGGCAATTTTCAAATAGTACGGATATATTAAAATTTGAAATGTCTGATTATATGTATGAAACAACTGATTTATCAAAACTGTACTGCTATGCGGTTTGTGATATGGGTGGGGAAATTGACGAAGTTAAACTTGAAACAGAAGTTGTAGAAAGTAAGCTAAAGATAACTTGGAAAGTTACTGGCTATACTACACAACAGGATGGGCATATCAATTATCAAATTGTATTTAAAAACCTTGATGAAGAACAAGCTGTTTTGTGGTTTTCATATCAGGGTATTGTTTTTGTTAACAGTTCAATTGATGCGGATGGATATATAGCAGCTAACTACCCATCTATCCTGCAGCAGTGGGAAAAGAGAATGAATGATGCAGATTTTAATTATAATCAAGTTCTCGAAGAAGCAAAAAGGCAAACCCAGCTTGCTGCTGAAGAAGTGAAAAAAGCTGAACAGGAAGTAACAAAAGCGAAAGAACAAGTTCGTATTGCAACAGAACAGGCTAAAAATGCTACTTCTGAAGCAAATAGGGCTTCTTCCAACGCTGATAAAGCTAAGAGTGAAGCTGATAGAGCAGAAACAATGAAAGATGCCATAAACAAACTTATTGGATATGAACCAGTAGATGCGATTGGCATGGAAGTAGCACAGGCGCGTGGTAAATATGATTTATTAGGTGAACGACTTGATGCAATGGATGAAAAAGTAATAATCCAAGAGAAAGATGGGAGTACCAAATCAGCAGCATTTAAATTTATTGTTACTGATGAAATAAAAGTACCTGCATATAATGAAATAAAAGTAAGCCCGAATATGGGTATTAAATTAGAAGACTAGGAGGAAATAGAAGAATGTCTAAATTAAATAAAGTAAGAGTACAACTGTTAGATGAGGAAACAGGCTCAGTATTAGAAGAAGTAGATGTTATGACAAGTGCTGATGCAGTGAGTTTTGCTGATGGTCAAACATTTCAGCAAAAACTAGACGCTGGTTTATTAAAAGGTCAAAAGGGCGATACGGGTGCGATAGGACCTAAAGGTGATACTGGACCTCAAGGAGAAACAGGACCTAAAGGTGCGACAGGCGATGTTGGACCTAAAGGAGAAAAAGGAGATACGGGTGAAGGATTTAGTATCTTCAAAACATATGCTTCTGTTGCTGCAATGAATGCTGATAAAGCAAATGTGCAACAAGGGAAATTTGTATTAATCGCTTCAAATACAGAAGATGTTGACAATGCTAAACTATATGTAAAAGGTGCAACTGATTTTACATTCTTAACCGATTTGTCGGGGGCTCAAGGTATCAAAGGAGAAAAAGGTAATACTGGGGCAACAGGTCCACAAGGACCGCAAGGTCTTAAAGGAGATACTGGAGCAACAGGTCCACAAGGATCTCAGGGTCCAAAGGGAGATAAAGGAGATACAGGAGAAACGGTAAGAGTTGGTACAGATTATTCAACAGCAACTCAAGCAAAACTGTTTTTTAAATTAATTAATTAAAAGGAGGAAAAAGAATGGCAATTAAAAAGGGTCAAATGACCGATAATGAAACGGGAGATTTATTATACTTTCAAACATCTTATGATATGGTTACAGATAAGCCTGCAAATTTTCCACCTTCAAGCCATAATCACGATGATCGGTATTACACAGAAGCCGAAATGAATACCAAGCTAACCGCAAAGCTTGATACAACTGGTAATGCAAGCAATGTGACTAATACTTTTACACAAGCCAGTACACTTGCAAATTTAACAACTGGTGAAAAATTAAGTGTTTCATTTGGTAAAATTATGAAAGCAATTGCTGATTTGATTTCTCATATTGGGAATAAGTCAAATCCTCATGTGGTTACAAAGTCACAAGTTGGATTAGGAAATGTTACTAATGATGCCCAAGTTAAAAGAAGTGAAATGGGTGTGTCTAGCGGTGTAGCAACACTTGATACAACTGGTAAAGTACCTAGTTCCCAATTGCCTAGTTATGTTGATGATGTACTTGAATATACAAATAAAGCAGGTTTCCCTACAACTGGGGAAAGCGGGAAAATCTATATTGATAAAGCAACAAATATTACCTATAGATGGAGCGGTACCGCTTATGTAGAAATTAGTCCATCGTTGGCATTAGGTGAAACTTCAAGCACTGCATATCCAGGTAATAAAGGAAAAACAACAACAGACAATGTTAATGCGATTTTAGCAGGTACAAAAGTTGTACCTAAAGCAACAGATGCGAATACATTAGATGGTAAAGATTCAACCAATTTTGCCAGTGCAGCAGATTTAGCTAAGAAACTAGATAAATCAGGCGGTACTATGGAGGGCGACTTTAATATAGATGCTCTTTACTTTAAAATTAATACTGCCAGTGGATATAAACAGGCATTTGGGACAATACGTGGTGGTTTATTGGCATTGGGGTCTGACGAATTGCCCGCAGCTTTGTATGGTTATGATAAGAATCAAAAGCCACAATGGGTATATAAAGAAGGTTCGAACTATGTGTTTAAAGATTTAGCACTTAAAGATGATATTTACCCTGTTGGCGCTATCTATATGAGCGTTAGCCCAACTTCGCCAGCGTCTTTGTTTGGTGGTACATGGACACAGTGGGGAAGTGGAAGAGTACCTATTGGTATTAATTCAAGCGATAATGATTTTAAAACCGCTGAAAAAACGGGCGGAGAAAAAGAACATACATTGACTGTCGATGAAATGCCGAGACATAATCATACTATTGCGAACAGGCTATCAGGTTCTCAAAGTTTGTCGGGGAATTATGGAGCATATTTACTAGCAGGAACCGACAACAGCTGGGTCAAGGATACGGGCGGAGACCAACCACATAACAACCTGCAGCCATATATAACCTGTTATATGTGGAAACGTGTTTCTTAAAGGAGAGCAAATATGAGAGTTTTTAATGAAGATAAAACACAGGAATTAAAAGAATATGATTTAAATAAAGGACATTTGGAACTGGATAAATTATTTATTAGACATCACGAAGCTGTAGAAGAAATTAAGGAGCAATGGCACTACGAAACTATTGCGGAATATCCGAATGGTGGTAAAGATGTATCAAAAGTTATTGACGTTCCTTATCAAGCGCCTAAAGAAGAGTATGACGAATATGAAGATATTTATGTTTATATTCCTTATACTGATGAAGAACTTGAAGAATTGAATAAACCAAGTGAATTAGAAATATTAAAACGAGAACAAGAAGTAACCGCACAAGCGGTTCAGGATTTAATTTTAACAATGATGGGTGGTGAGTAAAATGGCCAACTTTTTAGTATATCGTATTTTAGATGAAAAATTAACGTATGACAAAGTACCTAAAGCGTTAAAAGAGGAAGTTAAAAAAATCTTAATCGAGTTAGGGCATGAAGAATTGATTAAATAATAAGGCACTCATTTGATATGGGTGCTTAAAATTAAATAACTATTGATAACTAAGACATACCTTTGTGGTGTGTCTTTTTTATATATTCGTTCGGAAAAACGTAAAACTATCAAATCACGTGAAGCAACCACGTATAAAAGCGTAGATGAAAAGTGAGGTAAAAAAGTATGGAAAGAGAATTTTTAAAAGGATTAGGTTTAGAAAAAGATGCTATTGATAAAATAATGGCAGAAAATGGCAAAGACATTGAATTAGAAAAAGGTAAGGTTAAGGATATTCAAAGTCAATTAGTTACTGCCAACAACACGATTAAAGAACGTGATAAGCAGTTAGAAATATTAAAAAACAGCCCTGATAACCCTGAAACATTAAAACAGCAGATTCAACAACTTCAAGATGATAACAAGGCTAAAGATGAAGCACATCAAAAAGAAATCAAAGAACTTAAAGTTAATAGTGCATTAGAAAAGGCTTTAACTAATGCTAAAGCGAAAAATGCTAAGGCAGTGCAGGCACTTCTTGATTTAGGTGATGATGTTGAACTTAATGAAGATGGAACTATCAAAGGACTTGATGAAAAGATTAAGGCTTTGAAGAAATCTGATGCTTATATGTTCAATGATGATAAACAAACGGTAAAGATTGATGGTGCTAAACCAAATGCATCACCAAATGATCCTGCTAATCCAAATCCAGCACGTGATCCTAACAAACCAAAAACTTATGAAGATTTTGTTGCTGAATTAGAAGCACAGAACAATCAAGAATAGAAAATTAGAAAGGAAGATTTTTATTTATGAACACAAAATTTGATTCAAAATCATTTAATCCTGAAGCATTCGGGAAATACGTAGAAAGCGTACCAAGATTAAAAAGAAATGAGATTTTAAAAAGTAAAGCAGTTGTGGGCTCTCAAACATTAGCAGAATTATTTGCATCACAAACTGGGTCACACTATGCAAGAATTCCAATGTTTGGACAAGCTACTGCTAACGTTGTTAACTACGATGGTAAAACAAATATTGAAGCTGATGGCTCAACAACTTTCGAACGTGGAGTATTTACATTAGGTAGAGCTTTCGCAAAAACTGAAAAAGACTTTTCTTATGATATTACAAGTGGAGTTGATTTCTTATCACAAGTAGGTAATCAATGTGCATCTATCATTGATGAAATTGATCAAGATATCTTATTAGCAATCTTAAAAGGTATCTTTGCTATGACTGGTGCAGAAAACTTAAAATTTGTTAACGGTCATACTTACGATGTAACAACTAAAGGTGAAGGTGTTGTTGAAGCACCAACTTTAAATAACGCTATTCAACAAGCATCAGGTCAAGATAAAGATAAATTCACTCTAGCTATTATGCATTCACAAATTGCTACAAACTTAGAAAATATGCGTTTGTTAAAATATTTAACTTATACTGATGCAAATGGTATTACAAGAGATTTGGCAATTGCTACATGGAATGGTAGAACAGTTATTATTGATGATTCTGTACCAGTTGAAGATATTTATACATTAACTAAAGATGTTGATGTAGTACCTGGTAAAACTTATTACACTAAAAAAACAAGTACATATGAAGTTGTATCAGAACCATCAAAAGAAAGCATTGCGACTTATTATGAATTATCAGTAAATTACACAACTTATGTGTTTGGTGATGGTGTAATTGAGAAACAGCCTTTACCAGTAAAAAAACCTTACGAGATGTCACGTGATCCTAAAACAAATGGTGGAGAAGATACTTTATATCATAGATGGCGCAATGCATATGGTGTCAAGGGTATTTCATATGAAAAGAAATCACAAGCATCATTATCACCTACTAATGAAGAATTGGCAAAAGGTACTAATTGGGTATTAGCAAATGATGGTGAAAGTAAACCAACATATTATGATCACAAGGCGATTGCTATTGCACGCATCATTTCACGTGGTTAATGCTTATGTTTGAAACAATCAAAGATGAAGTAATTAAAAGGCTTGATTCACTTAATTACAAGGTAAATGAAGAAAAAGATAGCTTTGTATTGAAGTTCATCATTGATAAAGTTGAACAGGATATTAAAAATAAGACAAATCAAAGTGAAGTTCCTAGTGGACTTCATTTTGTTTTTGTTGAACGTGTTTGTGGTGAGTTCCTAAATGGTATGCGCAGTTCAAATATGCTTTCTGATGAACAGATTGAAGCTACAGTGACTGCAATTAAAGAGGGTGATACACAAGTATCATTTGATAAAGATTCTTCACCACAAGCCGTTTTTGGTGCTTATTTGAAATATCTAATGAGTTATGGTAGTGATGATTTTGCTAAGTATAGAAAGTTTGTGTGGTGATTCATATGAATGCAGTTAGAAAAGCATTAGAAAGTATGTACAAAGATACTTGTACTATCTATGAAAATCAAAAAATTAAAGATCCTAATACTCATGTAACAAATTTTAAAGAAGTTGAAGTATTAAAAGATATAAAGTGCAGATTGTCATTTTCAAATGTGACAAGCGCTGAAAAGGGTGATGCGGTGACTATTGCGCAGGTTACAAAACTATTTATTGCGCCTGAAATAAATATCAAAGCAGGATCTAAACTGGTTATTACCCATGAAGGAGTTACTACTGAATACACAAGAAGCGGTGTTCCTGCCATACATTCAAATCACCAGGAAGTAGTTATTGAATTGTTTAAGGAATACGCATAATGGCTAAATGGGGAAACTGTGATTTTAAACAGCTTCAAAAATTACAAAAGAAAATGGAGAAGTTTGAAAAGGCTGATCTTGAACAGTTTTGTGAAATGTGTGCTAAACATTTAGCTGCAAGACTTTTAGCAAGAGTTATTAAAGCTACACCCGTTGATACTGGCACATTAAAACGTTCTTGGAGTGAAGAAAATAAGAATGTTTATGTTGAATATAAGGGTAATGAATTTATATGTGAAATTATCAATTCAACGGAATATGCAATTTATGTTGAGTATGGACATAGACTAAAAGGGCATAAAGGCTGGGTTCATGGTTATTTTATGTTGGAAAAATCAACACTTCAACTGGACTTACAAGCACCAAGAATTATTGAAAAATTACTAATGAAGAAATTGGGTGAGATATTCAATGATTAATGAAATTATGGATGCTATCGCTATTAAACTGCATGAAGTATATGGTGATGAATACGAAATACATCAAAATGATATTAAGCAAGGTTTGCAAGAGCCTTGTTTTTTAATTACTCTTATTGACAGTGAAAAAGAGAATCTATTAAATTTGCGTTCTAAGCGACTTTTACCGTTTGATATATTATTCTTCTCTAGCAGTGGAAAAAATCAATGTCATAGCGTTTCTGACACGCTTATGAATGAGTTAGATATGATCAAATGTATTGACGGTGATTTACTTCACGGTACAAAAATGAGAAGTGAAATCATTGACGATGTTCTTCATTTCTTTGTCAGCTTCAATTATATAGCAGTAGTTAAAGAGGAAGAAACTGGATCAATGGAAACATTGGAAGTTAGCAGTAATACAAAGGAGTGATTATATGGCTAACACTAAAACAAAAACGATTCAAAAAAAACAGGATGCATCTTTTTACAAGGATGCATTTTTAAATTCTAAAGTATTTAGAAATAAAAAGGATTTATTAAATGCCATTTTAGAAGATGGTAAAAAATATACAACTAAAGAAGTCAATGACTTGTTAAAAAAAGAATTGGAAAGAAAGGTGGAATGTTAAATGTTAGGTGGCGGAACTTTTACTGCACAAAATAAAAAATTGCCTGGTACTTATATCAATTTTGCAAGTGCATCTAGAGCATCTGCATCGCTGTCTGATCGTGGTATCGTTGCAATACCATTATTAATGGATTGGGGTGCAGCAGATGAGGTTTTTGAAGTATCAAACGAAAAGTTTGTAAATAATTCATTGAAAATTTTTGGATATGATTATTCACATGACAAAATGAAAGGATTAAGGGATTTATTTAAAAATACCAAAACATTATATGCATATCGTTTAAATGGAAAGGGTACAAAAGCAACTAACACATATGCAGAAGCAAAATATCCAGGTATTAGAGGTAATGACTTAAAAATCATTATTTCAAAGAATGTTGATGATGAAACTAAATTTGATGTTAAAACAGTTTTAGAGTTTAAAGAAATGGATGTTCAAACTGTTAAAAATTCTTCTGAACTGGTTGCCAATGACTGGGTAACTTTCAAAAGTGCAGAACTTCAAGAAACTGCTTCGACACCATTGGCAAGTGGTACAAATGGAACAGAGGTAACAACATCTGAATATCAAGCGTTTTTGAATGCGATTGAATCTTACAGTTTTAATGCTTTGGGATGTCCAGTTGAAGATACGAAAATCAATGAATTATTTGTTACATTTACAAAAAGAATGCGTGATGAAGTCGGGGCTAAATTTCAAACGGTAGTTTATAGAAAACCTGCTGATTATGAAGGAGTTATCTCTGTAGAAAATGAAGTGACTGATGATGTTAATAAAGCAAGTGTGGTTTATTGGACAACTGGCGCACAAGCAGGTTGTGCAGTTAATAAATCATTAACTAATACTGCTTATGATGGTGAATTTAAAATTAAGGTAGATTATACACAATCACAATTAGCGGATGCATTAGAAAGTGGTAAATTCATTTTTCACAATGTAACAGGTGAAGTTAGGGTTCTTGAAGATATTAATACTTTTACATCAGTTACAGATGAAAAAAGCATTGATTTTTCTAATAACCAAACAATCAGGGTTATTGATCAAATCGCTAATGATGTTGCTGCTTTATTCAATACGAAATATCTTGGTAAAATTCCAAACAATGCATCAGGTAGAATTTCACTGCAATCAGATGTTGTTGCAATTCATAGAGCATTAGAAGATATTCAAGCAATTGAAAATTTTAGTGCAGATGATATTGTGGTGGCTCAAGGTGATACAAAGAAATCAGTAGTATTAACAGATAAAATCACAGTTATTAACGCAATGAGTCAACTTTATATGAGTTGTGTAATTAGCTAGAAAGGGGAACAGATAACATGGGTAAATTTACAATGAAGGCTAAGGATTCTATCAGTGGATCAATGGCTGAATTATATGTGACTATTGAGGGAAACAGATATAACTTTGCTCAGGCAATCACATTTGAAGCAAATTTTGAAAAAAGCAAGACTGAAGTGCCTGTTTTAGGTCGTACAGGTAAAGGAAATAAAGCAACGGGGTGGACTGGTTCAGGTTCAATGACTTTACACTACAATACTTCAGTTATGCGTGAATTAGCATATAGATATAAAGAAACTGGTGAAGATGTTTATTTCGATATGCAATGTACGAATGAAGATCCAACTTCAAGTGTTGGGAGACAAACCGTTACATTAATTGACTGCAACTTTGATAGTTTAGTGTTAGCTAAATTTGATGCTGATGCAGATTATCTTGATGAAGATGTCGACTTTACGTTTGATGATTTTGAAATTCCTGAGAAGTTTAATTTGTTACAAGGGATGATTTAGTTTAAAGGACCACATTGAAGTGAACCCCATATAATGTGGTCCTTTTTTATTTGATTAAATATAAGAAAGAGGTATGAGAAAAATGAGTTTATCAGCTTTTATGGCACAAAATGTTGTGCAGGAAGAAAATATTGAATATGTTGCATCAAAAAGATTTATCGATGAAAAAACAAAAAAACCTATTGCATGGGAATTAAGATGTTTGGATTCACAGCGTGATGAAGAATTAAGAAAATCTTGTACTAAAAGATTAGAAGTACCAGGAAGAAAGGGGCAATTTACAAAGGATACAGATTTTGATAAGTATGTTGGACTGTTAACAGTTGAATGTGTTGTGTTCCCTAATTTGAATGATGCAGAACTTCAAAATTCTTATGGAGTTATGGGTGCGGATGCATTATTAAAAAAGATGTTAAAACCAGGTGAATACGCTGATTTATTAGCAAAAGTTCAAGAAATCAATGGCTTTAATGAAAGTTTTGAAGATAAGGTAGAGCAAGCAAAAAACTAATTGAAGAAGGTGATTTTGAAGCTAATATTGCTTATTATTGCCTTCATAAATTGCATATGCTTCCATCACAGTTTCTTTCTCTACCGACAAATGAACAGGCATTTGTATATGCTGCAATTCAAATAAGGACTGAGAATGAAGAAAAGGAAGCTAAAAAAATAAAAGCAAAATCAAAATCTAAAGGTCGTAGGAGGTAGGTGAATATATGGCTTCTATTAAAACAGTTATAAGCGTTCAAGACAGAATGACACCAGCATTCACCTCTATGAACCGTGCTTTAAATATTGTTATAAGTTCATTTGAACAGTTACAAAGAGATTCAGGACGTGCAGTTGATACTTCTTCTATACGACAGGCGAGGGAAGAATTAGCACGTGCTGAAGTCACTATGAATGGTGTTGAACAGGAAATTAGACAGGCTGCAAATCAGCAGCAAAATTTTAATACCAAGATAAAGCAAGGACAATCGGCTTCTGATGGACTTCTTAAAAAGGTTATGGGATTTGTTGGTGCTTATGCTGGTATACAGACAATAGGAAATATTGTTGGTTTGTCAGATCAAATGTCACAGACAACTGCTAAATTAAATATGATTAATGATGGTTTACAGTCAACTGAAGAACTTCAAAACATGATATTTCAATCGGCACAGAATTCAAGAGCAGCATACGGTGATACAGCTAAAACAATTGCAAAATTAGGGCAAAATGCAAAAGATGCATTTAATTCAAATAAAGAACTCATTGCATTTGCTGAAACATTAAATAAAAAGTTTGTTATAGCAGGTGCTACACAAGAAGAAATATCAAGTGCTACATTGCAATTAACGCAAGCGTTAGGATCGGGTGTATTACGTGGTGAAGAATTAAATGCAGTATTTGAGTCAGCACCAAATGTTATTCAGTCTATTGCTGATTATTTAGATGTGCCAATTGGAAAAATTCGACAAATGGCAGCAGATGGTGAAATAACTGCTGATATTGTAAAAAATGCAATGCTTTCATCAATAGATGAAACGAATGCACAGTTTAAACAAATGCCTGTTACATGGTCACAAATATGGGTTAAGTTTAAAAATGAAGCATTGATGGCATTTCAGCCAATACTTGACAAAATCAATGAAGCTGCAAATAGTCAGGGTTTTAATGCAATGTTCAATGGTGCTGTAAATGCAATTCGAATGTTTGGTAATGTAGCAACTAAAGTGATCGATGTTATAGCTAACGGAGCATCATTTATAGCACAAAATTGGAGTATGATAGCACCTGTAATATATGCAGTAGCAGGGGCTATGGCTATTTATGGAGCGACAATTTTAGCTGTAAAGGCATATCAAACCGCTGCTTTGGCAGTATCATGGATGTACATTGCTGCATTAAGAATGAAAACATGGCTTACACAGGAAGGAATTATTGCAACAGCTACTCAAATAGGAGTGCAGATGGGGCTTAATGGTGCATTGGGTACTACAGTAGGTCTTATTTTTATGATAGTAGCAGCGGTTTTAGCTGTTATTGCTGTTGTATTTATAGTGACAGCAGTTTGGAATCATTTTACTGGTGAAAGTGTAAGCGGCTTAGGAATTATTGTTGGTGCGGTTTACTGGTGTGGCGCTCTTATTCAAAATATTTTTATTTTAGTAATTAATATTATTTTAGGAGCATTTCAGCTTCTGGTTAACAGTATTCAGCTAGGTGCAGCAGCTATCGCATTTGTATGGCAGTTAATTTGGAAAACAATAGCCAACGTAGCCATAACTGTTGCTGAAATAATTGTAAACACATGGAATGAAATTGTATTAAGTCTTAAAAAAATTATTGCTTTATTTGGAAAATCGGGTGCACAGGCTTTTGTGGCTGTTGCGAAGACAGCAGGAAGTGCAGCAACTTCTATCGCAAATGCATTCGTTGCAGGTGCTAACGCAGCTATTAAGGCAATCAACTGGATCATAGATGCAATCAATTTAATTCCAGGTGTTGATATTGATAAGGTTGATAAAATTGGCAAAGTTGACTTATCGTTTGATACCAGTGGGTTAGATACATATATATCACAAATGGATGGTATATTAGGTGAAACAGCGGAAAAAGTTTCGTTTGATAGATTTGAGTATGATGCTTTTGAAATGCCTGATTTGTGGTCACCTGATTATGTTGACTTTGTTGATATGGGCGAAGCATTTGATAAGGGATATGCTCAAGGTGAAAAATGGCAAAGTGATATAGGTGACTGGATGGGCGGACTTTTTGATAAAGGTGATAATCCGCTATCTGATCTTGAAAATAATTTTGGCGGTATCAAAGATGCAACTGATAAGGCAGCAGATTCAGGGAATAAGACCGCTGGAAACACTGCACAAATGGCTAAGACCATGAATGCATCAAGTGAGGATTTGAAATATTTAAGAGATATTGCAGAACGTGAAACAATAAATCGTTTTACAACTGCTGAAATAAAAATTGATATGAATAATAACAACACCATAAATAGTGATATGGATATTGATGGTGTCGTTGAAAAATTAACAGAAAGAGTTGAAGAAGAACTTCTTGCTACTGCTGAAGGGGTTCATAGTTAGAAAGGGGAGTTGTTTATGGCTAAAGGATATAGTTTCTTTTTAGGAAGTTTACAGCTTCCTGTTCCACCTGAATCAATGGAAATGGTTATTAATAATCAAAATACAACAATTAATTTGATAAATGATCAGGAAGTTAATATTTTAAGAAAAGCGGGACTTACCGAAATATCATTTGATGCACTTTTACCGCAAACAAAATATCCTTTTGCAGCTTATCCTAATGGATTTAAAAGTGCTTCATATTTTCTTGAAGAAATAGAAAAACTAAAAACAGGTTTAAAACCGTTTCAGTTGATTGTGACACGTGCAACACCTAATGGCAAGCTGTTGTTTGACACAAATATAAAAGTGTCTTTAGAGGATTACACAATAAAAGAAGAAGCAGGAAATGGTTTTGATGTTAAAGTATCTCTGTCTTTTAAACAGTATGTTGAATATTCAACTAAAACAGTAAAAATAAATATAGAAGATAATCGAAAGAAACCAGTAATTAATCCCCCATCAAGACCTGCTTCTTCCAATGCATCCAATGTACAGCCGACTATAGGATGCAATGTAATTGTAAACGGGAGACTGCATCGTGACAGTTATGGAAATGGACCAGGACAAACTCGAACCAATTATCAAGGTAAGATAAATTTTATTAAGACAGATGGAAGGTCGCATCCTTATCATGTCACAACACCTAGTGGCAGTTGGCTTGGCTGGGTTCTTCCAAGTGCGATAAGGGTGATTTAATTTTAATGAAAGTTGAATTATTGATACAGTGGCTTGATACCTGTTATGAACCTGTAACACTTGATGGCATAACTTGGACATTAGAAAGAAAAGGAGCACCAGGAAAACTAGAATTTACAGTGCTTAAAGATTCTAAACTGAGGTTTGAAGAAGGTGCTTCGGTTCGGTTAAAAGTAAATGATACTAATTTATTTTATGGCTTTGTATTTAAGAAAACATATGATAAAGATAAAAATATCAAAGTAACTGCGTATGATCAGTTAAGGTATTTAAAGAATAAAGATACATATGTTTACAAGAATAAAACCGCTACTGAACTTGTTAAGATGATTGCAGCAGATTTTAACTTAAATATTGGGCAGATGGACGATACGTATTTTAAAATTGCTACTAAAGTTGAAGATAACAAAACGTTATTTGATATTATTCAGGATGCACTTGATGAAACTTTAGACAACAGAAGTGAAATATATGTACTATATGATGATTTTGGCAAGCTGAGATTATCCTATATTGAGTTCTTAAAAATTGGATTGGTTGTTGATGCGGAAACCGCAGAATCATTTGATTATTCAAGTTCAATTGATGGTGAAACCTACAATAGAATCAAACTTGTTAGAGAGAATGAAAAGACTGGTAAACGTGATGTTTATATTGCACAAAGCAGTGACAATATGAATAAATGGGGTGTTCTTCAATACTTTGATACTGTTGATGAAAATGTCAATGCAGTTGCAAAAGCTAATGCACTTTTAAAGTTATACAATGAAAAAACCAAATCATTGAAAATAAATGGTGTATTAGGCGATACAAGAGTAAGAGCAGGCTCACAAATTATTGTGCAGTTAGAATTAGAAGATATGAAACTACAAAATTTTATGCTGGTTGAAAAAGTAACACATAAATTTGAAAACAATCATCACAGTATGGATTTGACACTGAAAGGGAACGGTATTTTTGATGGCTAATTTGGTTGAATTGATTAAACAGGCAGCAGTTGAAGCGGTGAATGCTTCTGATCCTGCTGCTTTTTATTTTGGTACTGTAACCAATGATAATCCTTTGTCCATAAACGTTGAACAAAAGATGGATTTAACAAGTGAATTTCTTATTCTAACTAATGCGGTGAAGGACCATGTTGTAGAAATGACAGTTGATCATACAACTGAAAATGTATCACTTAATGCTGATCATACGCATGAAGTTGAATCAAGCGGTGATATAACTGTTACATCTAAACTGAATCCTGAACAACCAGGAACAACGATTGAAAATGAGGTTCAGAATACATCGTCAACATCAATAAGCGCAGTTAAAATTGATTTAACACATAAACACAGTTATAAGGGTAGAAAGAAGTTTACAGTTCATAATGCACTAAAAAAAGGTGAAAAAGTTGTAATGATAAAATTGCAAGGCGGTCAAAAATTTGTTGTTTTAGATCGTGTATAAAAAAGGGGGAATGTTATGATTCCACAAAATGAATATGAATTAGAAAATGATGCTGCTTTAGATATTGAAGAAATACCGACACCAACACCTAGGATCATCATGGGAAAAAACAGGCTCATGGGTTCATGTGATGGGCTTGAAGCAATTAAACAGGCAGTATATTTAATCCTAAATGTTGAAAGGTACAGATATGTAATTTATTCATCGAATTATGGAGTTGAATTTGATGATCTGTTAGGTAAACCAGTTCCATATGTACTGCCTGAATTAAAAAGAAGAATTGAAGAAGCATTGACACAAGATGATCGTATTACAAGTGTTGATGGTTTTGAGTTTGAGACAAAAAAAGATACAGTGCATTGTACATTTACAGTACACAGTATTTTTGGGAATTTTGTAAGTGAAAGTGTGGTGAATATTTGATGTATGAAAATATTACTTTTGAAAAACTGATGGAAAGAGCAGTTGCGAGAATTGAAGAACAAAACTCTAATATTGACACAAGAGAAGGTTCTATTGTCTACAATGCTTTAGCACCAGCTATTTATGAAATTATGGGAATGTATATTGAGATTGACAGAATCATGAATGAAACATTTGCTGATACTGCATCAAGAGAATACCTTATCAAAAGAGCAGCAGAACGTGGTATCATTCCACAGCCTGCAACAAAGGCTATTTTAAAAGGGGTATTTACCCCATCTGCACTTGAAATTCCTATTGGTTCAAGATTTTCATTAGAAAAACTAAATTATACAGTTATAGAAAAAATTGGTGATGGTCAATATCAGTTGGAATGTGAAACTGCTGGTGAAGAAGGTAACCTTCATTTTGGACAGCTTATTCCAATTAACTATATTGATAAGTTGGAAACCGCTGAACTTGTTGAATTGCTTATTCCTGGTGAAGACGAAGAAGATACCGAATCAATAAGAAAAAGATATTATCAATCATTAGAAGCTGAAAGTTATGGTGGTAACAAAATTGACTATAAAATTAAGGTTGGGTTAATAAAAGGTGTTGGCGGTGTTAAAGTCTATTCAGGTCATGAATGGAACGGCGGTGGAACTGTCAAAATCGTTATAACTGATTCTGATTTTGAAAAGCCTACGGATACATTAGTGAAATCGGTTCAAAAAGAAGTTGATCCCGTTGCTACACCTGGTGAAGGTATTGGGATAGCCCCTATTGGACATATAGTAACTGTTGTAGGTGTTAATGAGGTTGAAATAGATATTAGTACCCAAATAATTTATCAGCCTGGATATTATTTTGAAGCTGTTAAAACAGATTTAGAAAAAGCAGTTAATGAATATTTACAAGGTTTGAATTCAGTTTGGGAAGATGAGAGTAACATTATTGTTCGTATATCGCAGCTTGAAACTAGAATTTTAGGTGTAAAAGGTGTTCTTGATGTCATGAATACAACAATCAATGGGGTATCAGAAAATTATACTGTTCACAAAGACAGTATTGTTAAAAGAGGTGAATTAACCGATGGAAACTAGACTTATTAGTTATCTTCCACCTGTTTTACAGAATATCGAAGAATTTAAGGCGCTATATGGAACTGAAGATTATGAAATTGATGATTTGTACGCTGCACTTGAGATTCTTTTAAAGGATCAGTTTGTGCATGAAGCAACTGAAAATGGTATCAAAAGATGGGAGAAGATTTTAAAGATTATTCCTGGGGCTTCTGATACCTTAGATATGCGCAGATTTGAAATTTTAAATCGTTTGAATATCAAGATACCTTACACTATAACGATGCTTCGAAACAAAATACAAGCATTGTATGGGAGCAATTGTGATATTAAATATATCAATGATACTTATACATTGAAAATTTTTGTTCCTGCTATCGTAGATAAGGAACTTTTAAATTTACAAAAAATGTTAGATGTGATTATTCCAGCTAATTTAATTGTTAACATTATCATAAATGAACAGATAGAAAGGATGAGGAAATTATGAAATTTGAAAACAAAGTTTATGACACTTTAAAGTACGTGGCACAGGTGGTATTGCCATCAGTTGGAACGTTGTATTTTGCACTTGCAGGGATTTGGGGGTTACCATTTGGAGAAGAAATTGTTGGTACAATCACTGCGATTGATGCGTTTTTAGGTGCTTTATTAATGATTTCAACCAGCCAATATAAAAAAGCGAAAGAATAGTGGGTGTTCCAATGTCACAAGGTGAATTCTATGTATTATTATTTGGTGCAATTAGCGGCTTAGCAGTTGTTGTTGCACCGATTTTAAAACTTAATTCTAATATAACGAAATTAAATTCCAATATGGAGTATTTGAATCGTAATGTCGTAGAGAGTGAAAAAAGAATCAATGATATAGCTCAACAACAAAATATGACGGATAAAGTTCTTTATGAACATAAATATATCCTTAAAAATCATGAAGATAGAATTGATAAATTAGAAAAATAAGAGTGGTTGAATACTGCTCTTATTTTTATTACAGAAGGAGAATGAAGAATGGAAATTAAACAAAATTTAGTGAGTTCAAGCAAATATGATATTAAGTGTCCTTATGAACGAACACCGCAGTTTTACGTTATTCATAACACATATAATGATGCAGCAGCAAAAAATGAAATTTCATATATGATTGGGAATAATAACAAAGTATCTTTTCACTATGCTGTTGATGATGTAGAAGTTGTTCAAGGTTTACCTGAGAATAGAAGTGCTTTTGCTTCTGGTGATGGTGGAAAAGGACAAGGAAATTTATACGGTATTCATGTTGAAATTTGCTATTCTAAATCTGGTGGCGATAGATTTAACAAAGCTGAACAAAATGCAGCAAAATTTATTGCGGATGGTTTAAATACTCATGGTTGGGGTATTGATAAAGTTAAAAAACACCAAGATTTTGCCGATAAATATTGCCCACATAGAACACTAGATATGGGGTGGCAAAGATTTTTAAACATGGTACAAGCTAATCTTGACGGAAATGCTCAACCATTGCCACAACCAACACCAGATAATGGCATATCAGTAAATTATCAAGTAAGAATTACTGCAAATAGTGGATTAAATGTTCGCTCTGCTGCTTCTGCCAGTGCTTCTAAAATAACTGCATTAGCTAAAGGAACTGTAGTTACTGTAGATAGAGAATCTAATGGATGGTTACATATCAGTCAAGGGTGGATTTCGGCTGAATATACTGAAAGAGTTTCTAGCGAATCTTCAGTTAATTATAAGGTTAAAGTTACTGCAAACTCAGGATTGAACGGTCGTTCTACTCCAAGCACTTCAGGAAGCAAAGTTACTGCTTATGCTAAAGGAACAGTCTTAAACATTTCAAAAGAACAAAATGGTTGGGGATATACTGGTACTTGCTGGGTTAAATTAGAATATACTGAAAAAGTATCACAAGGATCAACTTCTGGTGGCTCAAAAGCATTGGGTACTTATGAAGTTGCCGCTAGTGCTTTAAAAGTCCGCACAGGAGCAGGAACTAACTATAGACAAAAATATAGAAGTGAATTAACTGCTGATGCTAGAAAACATGCAAACGCTAATGGTTCTTTATTAAAAGGTACACGAGTTACCGTTAAAGAATGGAAAAATGGATTTGCGCGTATTCCATCAGGTTGGGTATCAGGTGACTATTTAAAGAAAGTGTAAGGTACAATTATATGAAACGTATAGAAATATCAATTTTAGCTATTCTAGCGCTATTATCACTATTACTAGGAATTGCCCTGGTACAAGAGAAACAAGCCACTAGAAACCTAAAAATCAACGTAGAACTAACAAAGCAGGAACTTTATGATGCTAGAGGTGATAGGGATTACTACAAGGATCAATATAAAAAATATTTTGAACTATCCGAGGAACTCCAAAATCAGATGGGAGTTTACGCACAGTGAGAATAATTCTAGTCAACAATGCTAAAGATTTAGATGGATTTCTTTTACCGTTATGCTTTTTTGGCGGGAATACCCGACTATTAGAGGAAAAAGAAAAGACCTGTATCATTCAATGCGATGATGAAATTGCTGAAGTATTAAAAGAGTATATAATAAACCCCTAGCCTTAATCGGCTAGGGGTGTTTTTTATTGTTTATTTTTTACTGTGTTCATCCATCCATGCAGTTTCTGCATCAATATCACTAATAATAGTTTGTTCAGCAAAACTAAAGTGAACACATTTATCACCAGCGAATCTGAATTTATAGTAAGTATCTATATCATGGTTTTCAACATATCCAGTGAAATATTGAACTTGTGAATTTTCATCAACCCAATTTTTTGATTCAGTCCATTTAATATTAGGTGATTCACCAATCATAGTTGTTAGTGCTTCGACAACATAAGCAAAATTGTCAATATCTTCATAATTAAATATGTTTGTTTCTTCTTCATTTTTTATTTCTTCTGTTTTGTTTGATTTAGCTGATGGATTACTATTGGAAACGTAGTAGATTGCATATCCAAAGCCACAAATTGCGACTAATGGAATAATTAAAAACATCTTTTTACTAAATTTTAGATTCAATTTCCCATTAAGTTTTAAAAATCCAAAACCAAATAATACAATCGCACCAACACCAGCAGTTATCATATCAGTTGATCCATTTCCCTGTGAAATTTGAATTGGTATCGTTATTGCACCACTTATACACATAAACAAACAAAACCACTTTAGAAATTTTTTCATTTATAAATCCCTCCCTTTGAGCTAATTATACATTAATAATTTTAACTGTTCAATTAATGAAATAAATAACCTTAATGTAATTTTTCGTTGCTTTTTTGGTACTAAAAAGTGTCTTGAACAGTACCTCGTAAGTAACAAATAAGTAACAAATCGCTTGAAAACCTTATTCTAGCGTTGCTAAAGTTCCCTCATACTAGCCATGTGGAGACTTGTGTGTTGCTACAAAGACGAACTATGTAGAAATCCTTAATTTTAGGCACTTTTTCAAGCATATCGTCTTTACAAGCGAGGGCGATAAAATCAGAAATAAAGAGATAAAAAACTATATCAATGTTTCGGTAGTTGTTGATATAGAGTGTGGGAACACAATAAATTAAATATTGAATTTGAGGGGTACTTGTAAAAAAGTATCCCTTTTCAATGTAAGACGTTCAGAAATGAGCGTCTATTTTTTTACCAAAAATGAAAGGAGCATTAGATTTATGAAAAAGACATTGAAACGATTGTGTACGGGCTTCTTAGCTCTTGTAACTGTCGTTACTGCTTTACCGACTACACCCGTCCATGCAGAAAGCAAGCAATACTGGACGGAAAGTGCGGAGCGTGTCGGTATCATTGAAAAAGTAATGAATGACGGTTCTATCGGTTCGACATTCAATGAGGGCTATATGAAAGTCGAGGGCGAAACTGCCTATTGTATCGACATTAACACAAACTTTAAGAACGGTTACAAGACCAGAGCTGACGCAAGCTCACGCATGAGTGCTGACCAGATTTCAGATGTGGCGTTATCCTTAGAGTATGTCAAACAGTATGGTGAAGCTCACAAGGAACTGAACTACAAACAAGTCTATCTGTTGGAACAATGTGTAGTCTGGCAGAGATTGAGCGTACATCTTGGCTGGCAATGCGACAACGTGCGAGCTTCTTATGATGAAATTCCAAAGGCAACGCAGGACGAAGTTTTCGCTGGTGCAAGAACTTTTGTCAAAGAGAATAAAGGACGCTATGAATGTGGCGGTTATATCTACTCTGGCGAGGGGCAGGAATTGGGACAATTCTGGGCGAAGCTGAATGTCGGAAATGCGAAACTGCAAAAGACTTCCAGTAATACCAGCATTACAGACGGTAACGGGAATTACTCTATTGCAGGTGCAACATACGGTGTCTTTGCTGATAAGAATTGCACAAAACAGCTTGCCACCCTTACGACTGATGAAAATGGAAATACAGATGTTGCAGAGGTAAAAGCAGGCACAGTTTATATCAAGGAACTATCCGCACCAGCAGGATATAAAGTGGATAAAACAATCTATCCATTGACAATCAAAGCTGGCGAAACAGCGACCTTGAAAGTATCAGACACACCAAAAGTAACCGACACTTTGATTGAGCTTTTCAAGATAGATATGGAAACACAGAAAGACAATCCGCAAGGGAACGCTTCTTTAGCAGGTGCGGAATTTACATGGAAGTATTATGCTGGCTTCTATAATAAAGATAATCTCCCTGCCGAAGCTACTCGTACATGGGTTACAAAGACAGTCGCTGAAACAGAGAGCAACGGGACAACCCACTACATCACAAAATTAGTGAACGCATACAAGGTATCTGGCGACAGCTTCTATATGCAGGACGGTAAGGCGGTTCTTCCACTTGGAACGCTAACTGTTGAGGAAACAAAAGCTCCAAACGGCTACTTGTTAGAGGGTGCATATATGCAGACTGGCGATAAGTCCGAACAGATAAAAGGCTTATACCTTACACAGATTACCGAGGACGGCGACCTTGCCGTATTATCTGGAAATAACCAGTTTTCCGTATCAGATAAGGTTATCCGTGGCGGTGTCAAAATTCAGAAACGAGATTTAGAAACGGGCGATACAAAGCCACAAGGAAGTGCTACCTTGAAAGATACTGCTTTTGACATCATTTCCTTAAATGATAATGCGGTATTGGTTGAGGGCAAATTATACAAGAAAAATGAAGTGGTAAAAACAATCCATACCGATATTGAGGGTGTCGCTTCTACTTCTTCTGACCTTTTACCTTATGGAAAATTCCGTATCGTTGAAAGTGAAGCTCCCGACGGTTACTTAACTGACGGTGCAAAGCCGATTGATTTTACAATCACAGAAAATGGAAAAATCGTGGACTTAACCGACGAAGCTCATTCTATCTATAATCAGATTAAGCGTGGAGATATTGAGGGTGTAAAAATCGGTGCAGGCACACACAAGCGTCTTGCTGATGTTCCCTTTAGGATCACAAGCAAGACGACGGGCGAAAATCATGTGGTGGTAACTGATGATAACGGGCAATTCTCCACTTCTGCTGAATGGGCTTCTCATAAGCACAATACAAACGCAGGCAAGACCAGCGAGGACGGTGTGTGGTTTGGAGCTGCTGAACCAGACGACAGCAAGGGTGCGTTGCCTTATGATACCTACATCATTGAAGAAATGCGTTGCGACAGTAACAAAGGTTTTGAACTTATCCCACCTTTTGAAATCGTGGTATCAAGAAATAACCTTGTGATTGATTTAGGAACGCTGACTGATGAATACGAAAAAGAAATCTCTATCCATACCACAGCGACCAGCAAAGACGGCGAAAAGACTATCCTTGCAGGAAAAGAGGTTACAATCGTTGATACAGTCAAATTAGACGGACTTACAAAAGGCACAAAATATCAGCTCAAAGGCTGGCAGATGTTAAAGGAAGAAAACGCAGAACTTCTTATTGACGGGAAACGTGTAGAAAACGATTATATCTTTGTCGCTGATGATGAAGAAATGAAAGTGGAAATTTCCTATACATTCAATGCGTCTGCTTTAGGTGGCAAAAACCTTGTTACCTTTGAAGAATTGTATGATTTAAGCAATCCAGACGAACCCGTAAAAGTTGCGGAACATAAAGACATTGAGGACGACGGGCAAACCGTACTTATCACAGAGCGTATCATCAAAATTCATACGACTGCTACCGATAAGGACGGCAACAAAGAGCTTGAAGCTGGAAAAGAGGTAACAATCATTGATACCGTAACCTTAGAGGGCTTAGAAGTCGGTACACAGTACAAACTTGTGGGCTGGCAGATGTTGAAAGAAGAAAATGCAGAACTTCTTATCAATGGAAAACGTGTGGAAAGTGATTACACTTTTACTGCTGACAGCGAAACTATGAAAGTGGAAGTTGCCTTTACCTTTGATGCTACTTCTCTTGACGGCAAACAGCTTATAACTTTTGAAGAATTATATGATTTAAGCAATCCAGACGAGCCGAAGAAAGTTACCGAGCATAAGGACATTGAGGACGAGGGACAGACGATTACTTTTAAGGAAAAGCCAGAAGAACCAGAAAAACCCGAAACACCACCGACACCAGAAAAGCCTAGCAGACCTAGCGACAGTCCCAAAACGGGCGATAACACCAACCTTTACGGACTGCTTGCACTTCTTTTGACTTCTGGTGCTGGACTGGCAAGTATCTTCTTCTACAAACGCTGTAAAATAAAGAAATCATAAGGCGGTAACGATATGAAAAAAGGAAAATCACGCTCTCCGCCGAAGCTGTCAAACGGCAGACTTCCGCTTATTCTGGCTTGTCTGCCTACTACCTGCAAGAACACGGATAGTCAAGGGTGCGTAAGCATTGATTTTACCCTTTACTATCTGGGGGATTGCTGGTACTTCCCAAACCGCCAGAATAAGAAATCACAATCAAAAAACTTATCAAAAATAGAAAGAAATGAGGTAAAACACTATGGAAATGAAATATGTCGTGCCAGATATGGCACAGTCTTTTGGAACTCTTGAATTTGCAGGCGAAAGTGAGCCAGTCTTTGAAAGAGATAAAAATAACCGCAGGGTCTTAGCCAGACGAAGCTATAACCTTTATTCTGACGTACAAAAAGGCGAAAATGTTGTGGTAGAAATTCCCGTGCAGGCTGGCGAAAAGCATTTCAAGTATGAGCAGAAAGTAAAACTTGTCAATCCGAAGTTATACGGCAGAGGTTACGCAATCGGGGATATGGGACATACCGATTATGTGCTAGTTGCTGATGATATTGTAGCAGTTGAAGAAAAGTAAAGGAGTGAAGAATTTATGAGATTATCAAACGGGTTTGTTATTGACAGAGAGAAAACATTTGGAGAATTAAAATTTACAGCGGTGCGTGATGTGTTCTTGCAGAATGAGGACGGGACACCGAGTAGCCAGCTTAAAAAGCGTATCTATGATTTGAAATGCAGTCTGCACGGTGGAATTATCCCCGTGTCTGTACCGCCAGAAGTACCGTTAAGGGAATTTCCGTACAATGCAGTTGTGGAACTTGTCAATCCCGTAGCCGATACGGTATCACGAAAGACCTATACGGGTGCTGATGTGGATTGGTATGTAAAGGCAGAAGATATTGTGTTGAAGAATAAAGGCAACCAGAACGCAGGCAATCCACAGAACCATACACCGCAGGGACAGCCGAAAAATAAATAATGAAATTCTCTTGTCATTGTCGTAACTATTCTTGAATGTTATAATATGGAATATAACAACTTTTGAGAAAGGATTGATAATATGACAAACGAAGAATTTGAAAAATTTTCTGCTTCTCAATCTGCATTAAGAGATTATATGGATTTTAGAGATACTAATGCTTTTATGCATGAAGCCAGAGTTCTATTTTCCACTTATGCAAATCCAGTATGTAGTAAAACATTTAAGGTTATTCCTAAGATTGAAACTAACTACTCTTTTGTAGAAATTATCGGAGATGATGAATTTGCAAGAGATTTAAAACCTAGATACACAAACTTGGATAGTGAATTTATATTTATCAATGGTACATTGCGAATTATATCTAAAGATATATGGGGAAAATCTATTGAAATTGATATAAGTGCAATTTAGTATTAAGCGGTTAGTCTTTTAAGATTGACCGCTTTTTCGTACCCAGAAAGGAGTGATTTATTTATGCGTATGATTTGGAATAAAGGACACCGTATCAGAGCCAGCGACAAGCACCTTGTCTACCGCTTTTTCATAGGGACGCTTCTGTTTGTGTTCGTGGCGGTTCTATTGCTACTGAATATGAAACAGCTCATGCGTACCGATTGGGAGCATTTCAGTTTGTTAGAGAACGGCTTGACGTTTTCCACATACAACTTCATAACCATACTGATAGCGACTGGTGTTTGTGCATTGGTCGCTTTTCTGTATTACCGCTTCTGTTACGACAGTTTCAAGAAGCTCCTGCACCGTCAAAAGCTGGCACGAATGATACTGGAAAATAAGTGGTATGAAGCCGATACCGTACAAGACAGCGGTTTTTTTACTGAGCTGCAAAGCAGATCAAGGGAAAAAATCGTCTGGTTTCCGAAGATTTATTATCAAATGGAAAAAGGCTTGCTTCATATCCGCTGTGAAATTACGCTGGGAAAATATCAAGACCAGCTTTTACGGTTAGAGGATAAATTGGAAAGTGGCTTGTATTGTGAGCTGACCGACAAGACCCTGCATGACGGCTATATCGAATATACCCTGCTTTATGATATGATAGCGAACCGCATTACCATTGATGAAGTACGGGCAGAAAACGGCTGTCTTAGACTGATGAAAAATCTTGTCTGGGAATATGACGCACTCCCCCACGCTCTGATTGCTGGTGGGACTGGTGGCGGTAAAACTTATTTTCTGCTGACGCTCATTGAAGCCTTACTACATACCAACGCTGTCCTTTACATCTTAGACCCGAAGAACGCTGACCTTGCAGACTTAGGGACGGTTATGGGAAATGTGTATCACACCAAAGAAGAAATGATTGATTGCGTCAATGCCTTTTATGAGGGAATGGTACAGCGAAGTGAGGAAATGAAACGACACCCGAACTATAAGACGGGCGAAAACTACGCTTATCTAGGACTGCCACCCTGCTTTCTTATCTTTGATGAATATGTGGCGTTTTTTGAAATGCTGGGGACGAAAGAAAGTGTGGGCTTACTTAGCCAGCTAAAGAAAATCGTTATGTTAGGGCGACAAGCAGGTTATTTCCTTATCGTTGCCTGCCAGCGTCCAGACGCAAAGTATTTCTCGGACGGTATCAGAGATAACTTCAATTTCCGTGTGGGATTGGGGCGTATCAGCGAATTAGGTTATGGTATGCTGTTTGGTTCAGATGTGAAAAAGCAGTTTTTCCAGAAGCGTATCAAGGGGCGTGGCTATTGTGATGTGGGAACAAGTGTTATAAGTGAATTTTATACGCCTTTAGTCCCGAAAGGACATGATTTTTTGCAGACTATCGGTTCTCTTGCACAAGCAAGGCAGGACGGGACGGCGACGTGCGAAGCGAAAGGCGACGGCACGGACTAGCCGTTGCTGGTGTGGCGTAAGCCACGCCAGCAGGTAAAACCCCTCGGTATCTAACAGAGGGGTACGTTTGCAAATAGACAATAGACAAAAAAATAGGAAACATAAGGCTTCTGGCATAGTTTTCTAGCAAAAATCAGTTGTGAAGTCGCCTTAAAAAACTTCACACTTTACAGATTGGGGGTATGGTTCTGAATGAAGAACAATGGATAAAAGAATTACGGGAGAAACGGATTGCTTACGGTATCTCACAAGGCAGGCTGGCGGTGGCTTCTGGTATCACAAGGGAATATCTCAACAAGATAGAAAGCGGAAAAATGAAGCCGTCAAATGAACTTCTGGAAACTCTGCATAAAGAACTGGCAAGGTTTAATCCAGAAGCACCGCTTACCATGCTGTTTGATTATGTGAAAATTCGTTTTCCCACGCTGGATATACAGCACATCATCAAAGATATATTAAAACTGAATATCAATTATATGCTCCATGAAGATTACGGACATTACAGCTATACGGAGCATTATTCTTTAGGGGACATCTTTATCTATACGTCGGCTGACGAAGAAAAAGGTGTCCTTTTAGAGTTAAAGGGGCGTGGTTGCAGACAGTTTGAAAGTTACCTGCTGGCACAGCAAAGAAGCTGGTATGACTTTCTTATGGACGCACTTATAGACGGTGGCGTGATGAAGCGTATCGACCTTGCTATCAACGACCATACGGGCATTTTGGATATTCCAGAGCTTGCGGAAAAATGCAGGAAACGGGAATATATCGGAAAGTCCAGAAGTTATAAGTTTTATCAGTCGGGCGAGCTTATCAAGCACAGAGAGGACGACAGAGAATATATGGGACGTACCCTTTATCTTGGGTCGCTGAAATCAGATGTGTATTTCTGTATCTATGAAAAGGACTATGAGCAGTATGTCAAGTTAGGGACACCACTTGATGAAGCCGACATTATCAACCGTTTTGAGATACGGCTTCGGAATGAACGTGCCTATTATGCAGTACGAGATTTGCTGACCTATTATGACGCAGAGCAGACCGCCTTTTCTATCATCAACCAGTATGTGCGGTTTGTTGATGAAGAACCCGACAAGCGAAAAAATGACTGGAAACTCAATGACCGCTGGGCTTGGTTTATCGGCGATAACAGACAGAGCTTGAAGCTGACGACAAAGCCAGAGCCTTACACCTTAGACCGTACATTACGTTGGGTACAAAGGCAGGTAGCACCGACCTTGAAAATGCTGAAAAAGATTGATAAAGGAAATGGGACAGACTACATGGAAACAATCGAACAGCAGGCAAAGCTCACAGAAAAGCATGAAATGATAATCAAACAGCAGACGACCCCTGCAAAAGATTTGGTGGAAAGTTAGGAGTGATAAAAAATGTGGGTATTATTAAAAGACTTCCTGCTGGTATCTATGGGAATGGGTATCGGCGTAGTCTTGATGTGTATTTTGAATGTCGGCAAAGAAGCTGACAGACACATGGAAGAAATCAAAGAAAACAAAGAAAGCGAGGACAATTAAATGAATTTCGGAAACAATTTGTATCAATGGTTTTTATCAAACGCACAGAGCTTAGTGCTTATGGCGATTGTGGTTATCGGTATCTACTTAGGGTTCAAGCGTGAGTTTTCCAAACTTATCGGCTTCTTGGTAGTCGCCTTGATTGCTGTCGGCTTGGTATTCAATGCCGGTGGTGTGAAAGATGTACTATTAGAGCTGTTCAATAAGATTATCGGAGCATAAAATTTTATTGTGGTGCTGATATGAGAATGGTATAATGTGGATATGAAGAAAACGGCAAATTTGAATTTAGAAAAATCAAAGGAGGGTTTCAGAATGACTAAAAGAAAAATATGGATTATTTTATTCATTATTGGCATAGTCATGATTTTAGGAGCTTCGGAATTTAGCAGATTTTTAGCGAATGAGATAAACTGGTACACAGCAGGAATAATATTATCTATTGTTTCCGGACTTGGATTATTATTTGAAATGTATTTTAGACGGAATAAGTAAATTTCAGTTTGACAATTTCATATCCATATACACAAAGCAGTTAGTCTTATGATTGACTGCTTTTTTCTTACCAAAATTTCAGATTGGAGTGATGAAATGAGCGATATTTTTAAGGATATGCAGTCAAAAGTCGGCTGTGAATACATTTCCGACCTGCCCTCTTACAAACGTAAGGTGTGGCAGGAAATGAAACGGCTGAACCCTGCCGATTATGAAGAAAGACAGTTAGAAGATTTTTCAAAATATGTGTTTGGTATGTCGTACCAGACCTTAAAAGATGTAATGAAACAACAGAAAGGACGTGAGGAACAATGCAGGAAACAAGGGTGCTGGTGGAAACGAAAGGAACAACTGGCGAAGAAACAATATCATATTGGTTTGACCTGCCGATAGATGTTGCCGAGTTTGAAGAAAAGTTAGGTATCGGTGCAGAAAGTGGGGATTACCGCATTATCGAAAAGGTGTTGCCTTATGCTGATGAAGTCCACGAATATACAAGTGTCTATCAGCTCAACGAATTAGAGTTTATGTACCGCCAGCTTTCAAGTGATATGCAGGAAGAATATGTATCACTACTTACGGTGTTTGAGAATTTAGAAGCACTTTATATTTGCAGGAACGTGATTACGGTTTATCCCGACTGCAAAAGCATGATTGATGTTGCAAGGCAAAAACTGATGAACGACCCGACGTTCAAACATTTATCCGAGGACTGTCAAGAATACTATTTCGATTTTGAAGCCTACGCTTCTCACTTGCAGGAACACGGGAAATTTTTAGTAACGGAACACGGTATCTTTGAACTGCCAGAGTAGGAAATGAGGTGGTGCTTATGATTGATGATATGGCGGTTTATATTGCTAATCTTGGCAAATACAACGAGGGCTATTTAGTGGGTGCTTGGTTCACTTTCCCCATTGACGAGGAAGATGTAACAGAAAAAATCGGCTTGAATGAACAGTATGAGGAATACGCTGTCCATGATACCGACAACTTCCCTATCGACATAGGGGAATATGTTTCCATTGAAGAACTCAATGAGATGTATGAAATGATAGAGGAACTTCCCGACTATATCGTAGAGTGTCTGAACGAATTTATCAGCCACTACGGAACGCTGGAAGAAGTCGTGGAACATAAGGACGATATTTATTATTATCCCGATTGTGAAACCATGACAGACGTTGCCTACTACTACATAGACGAATTACAGGCACTTGGGGATATTCCGCCCAGCTTGCAGAACTACATTGACTATGAAGCCTACGGGCGAGATTTGGATATGGGCGGTTGCTTCATTGAAACAAGCCGAGGTATGTGCGAAATACCATATTAACGCTGGAAGATCAGTGACAAGCATTGTTGCTACTGACAGCGTTTCTCTTTTAAGGGACAGTCGGAAACATGGCTGTCCTTTTCTATTTTGAAAGGAGCTGAAAGAACTTGAAAAAGATTAAATCTTATACGGGTATCTGGAACGTGGAAAAAGTCTTATATGCAATCAATGACTTTAACTTACCCTTTCCCGTTACCTTTACACAGATTACATGGTTTGTGATTACGGAATTTCTCATCATTCTGTTTGGGGATATTCCCCCACTTTCCATGATTGAGGGAGCATTTCTCAAATACTTTGGTATTCCCGTTGCTCTCACTTGGTTTATGTCGCAGAAAACCTTTGACGGAAAGAAGCCGTACAGCTTTTTGAAATCACAGATAACCTATGCTTTGCGACCAAAAATCACTTATGCAGGAAAAGCCGTAAAACTGCATAAGCAGACCTTGAATGAAACAATCACGGCAGTAAGGAGTGTGAAGTATGTTCCCGATAAAATATATTGACAATAACCTTGTCTGGAACAAGGACAATGAGGTGTTCGCTTACTATGAGCTGATACCGTACAACTATTCTTTCTTATCCGCAGAGCAGAAATTTATCGTACATGACAGCTTTCGACAGCTCATTGCACAGTCCCGTGAGGGTAAAATTCATGCGTTGCAGATTGCCACAGAAAGCTCAATCCGCAGTATGCAGGAGCAGTCAAAGAAACTGGTAACGGGGAAATTAAAGGAAGTTGCCTGCCAGAAAATAGACGAACAGACCGAAGCGTTAGTATCAATGATTGGGGACAATCAAGTGGACTACCGTTTTTTTCTTGGCTTTAAGCTCATGGTTACGGAAGAACAGCTCAATCTGAAGAACATCAAAAAATCGGCGTGGCTGACATTTACAGAATTTCTCCATGAAGTGAACCACACGCTGATGAACGATTTTATTTCCATGCCGAATGATGAAATCAACCGTTACATGAAAATGGAAAAATTACTGGAAAATAAAATCTCCCGTCGCTTTAAGGTGCGTCGCTTGGAAATCAATGATTTTGGGTATCTTATGGAACATCTTTACGGCAGGGACGGTATTGCCTATGAAGATTATGAGTATCAGCTACCAAAGAAGAAATTGAACAAAGAAACTCTGATAAAATACTACGACCTTATCCGTCCGACAAGGTGTGTGATTGAGGAAAGCCAGCGGTATTTACGATTGGAACATGAGGACAAGGAAAGCTATGTATCCTACTTTACTGTCAATGCGATTGTCGGGGAGCTTGATTTTCCGTCCTCTGAAATCTTCTATTTCCAGCAACAGCAATTCACATTCCCCGTTGATACTTCCATGAATGTAGAAATCGTGGAAAACCGAAAAGCATTAACAACCGTCCGCAACAAGAAAAAGGAACTGAAAGACCTTGATAACCACGCCTATCAAGCTGGAAGTGAAACCAGCTCAAATGTGGTGGACGCATTAGACAGCGTGGACGAGCTGGAAACCGACTTAGACCAGACAAAAGAAAGTATGTATAAGCTCTCTTATGTAGTGCGTGTATCGGCTGATGATTTGGACGAATTAAAACGCCGTTGTGATGAAGTCAAAGACTTTTACGACGACCTCAATGTAAAGCTGGTGCGTCCTGCTGGGGATATGCTGGGGCTTCATTCTGAATTTCTTCCTGCCAGCAGGCGATATATCAATGATTATGTGCAGTATGTAAAATCTGATTTTCTAGCTGGGCTTGGCTTCGGTGCGACACAGCAGTTAGGGGAAACTACGGGTATCTATATGGGCTACTCCGTTGATACGGGAAGAAATGTGTACCTGCAACCGTCCCTTGCCAGTCAAGGCGTAAAAGGTACAGTTACAAATGCCCTTGCTTCTGCTTTTGTCGGTTCGCTTGGCGGTGGAAAGTCATTCTGCAACAATCTTCTGGTGTATTATTCGGTTCTCTTTGGGGGACAAGCGGTTATCTTAGACCCTAAAAGTGAGCGTGGTAACTGGAAAGAAACGCTCCCAGAAATCGCCCATGAAATCAATATCGTAAACCTTACCAGCGATAAAGACAATGCAGGACTTCTTGACCCATTCGTGATTATGAAGAATGTGAAAGACGCTGAAAGTCTGGCAATCGACATCTTGACATTCCTTACGGGTATTTCCTCTAGGGACGGCGAAAAATTCCCCGTACTTCGTAAGGCGGTTCGTTCCGTTACCCAGAGCGACAGTCGGGGCTTGCTCCATGTGATAGACGAGCTACGCCGTGAAGATACACCCATATCAAGAAATATTGCAGACCATATTGACAGCTTCACGGACTATGACTTTGCACATCTGTTGTTTTCAGACGGTACGGTGGAAAATGCAATCAGTCTGGATAACCAGCTTAACATCATTCAAGTAGCCGACCTTGTACTGCCAGATAAGGACACCACTTTTGAGGAATACACGACCATTGAATTATTGTCGGTGTCTATGCTGATTGTGATTAGTACCTTTGCCCTTGATTTTATCCATTCCGACAGAAGTATTTTTAAGATTGTAGATTTGGACGAAGCGTGGGCGTTCTTAAATGTGGCACAAGGCGAAACCTTATCAAATAAGCTGGTGCGTGCTGGACGAGCTATGCAGGCAGGCGTTTATTTCGTTACACAATCCTCTGGGGACGTATCAAAGGAAAGTCTGAAAAACAATATCGGCTTGAAATTTGCCTTTCGTTCTACGGACATTAACGAGATAAAGCAGACCTTAGAGTTTTTCGGTATCGACAAGGACGACGAGAACAACCAGAAACGCTTGCGTGATTTAGAGAACGGACAATGCTTATTGCAGGACTTATACGGGCGTGTCGGTGTGGTACAGATACACCCAGTCTTTGAAGAACTGTTACACGCTTTTGATACCAGACCGCCCGTACAGAGAAATGAGGTGGAGTGATGAAAGAAAGGATAAAAGGTGTGTTCACAAAAAAGAAGATTTTCCACTTTCTCAAAATGGCTCTGTTCGTGGTGGCACTCTCCCTTATCCTGCTTTCACTTCTGGGGACGGTGGCTCATGCGACGGGGCTTGTGGACGATACCATAAACGCAGAAAATCTTTACTCAAAATATCCCCTTTCCAACTACCAGCTTGATTTTTATGTGGATAATAGCTGGTCGTGGTTGCCGTGGAACTGGCTGGACGGTATCGGAAAATCGGTGCAGTACGGGCTTTACTGCATTACCAACTTTGTCTGGACGATAAGCCTATACTTATCCAACGCAACGGGCTATGTGGTGCAGGAAGCCTATAAACTTGATTTTATTAACGATATGGCAGACAGTATCGGAAAAAGCATACAGACTTTAGCAGGCGTTACCGAGAATGGCTTTTCTTCTACGGGCTTCTATGTTGGTTTCCTGCTTCTCATTATCTTAGTGGTGGGAATGTATGTTGCCTATACGGGACTGATAAAACGGGAAACCAGCAAGGCACTTCACGCCGTTATCAACTTTGTAGTGGTGTTCATTCTGTCCGCTTCGTTTATTGCCTATGCTCCCGACTACATCAAGAAGATAAATGAATTTTCCAGTGACATCAGTACCGCTTCTTTGGACTTGGGAACAAAAATCATGCTCCCCAACTCTGACAGCGAGGGCAAGGACAGCGTGGACTTGATACGGGACAGTTTATTTTCTATTCAAGTAGAACAGCCGTGGCTACTCTTACAATTCGGCAACAGCAACGCAGAAGAAATCGGGACAGACCGTGTGGAAGCTCTTGTATCGGCTAGTCCAGAGGACGAGGACGGAAAGACCAGAGAAGAAGTCGTGAAAACAGAAATAGAGGACAACGACAACAACAATCTGACAATACCGCAGGTGGTAAACCGTTTGGGTATGGTGTTCTTCCTACTGTTTTTTAACTTAGGTATCACAATATTTGTATTCTTGCTTACGGGCATGATGTTGTTCAGCCAGATACTTTTTATTATCTTTGCAATGTTTCTGCCTATCAGCTTTCTACTTTCTATGATACCGAGCTATGAAAGCATGGCAAAGCAGGCAATCGTGAGGGTATTTAATACCATAATGACACGGGCAGGCATAACGCTCATTGTAACGGTGGCGTTCAGCATTTCCAGTATGTTTTATAACATATCCACGGACTATCCGTTCTTCTTGGTGGCGTTCTTGCAGATAGTATGTTTCGCTGGTATCTACATGAAGCTGGGCGACTTAATGAGTATGTTCTCACTTAATGCTGGCGACAGTCAAAGCATGGGACGACGCATATTCCGCAGACCGTATCTGTTTATGCGACATCGGGCTAGGCGTATGGAGCGACGTATGGCAAGGGCTGTTAGTCATGGAAGTATGGTTGGAGCTGGAACGGGGGCTATGGCAGGTTCTCTTTTATCTTCTAATACAGAAAATAAGCGAAACCGTACCAACACACAGCCACAGCGTAACAATACTTCTATGGGAAGTAAGGCAGGCTCAAAGGTGGGTGCTGTCTTAGATACGAAAAATAAAGTGAAAGATAAGGCAAACGCTGTCAAAGAGAATATCAAGGATATGCCGACACAGACTGCTTATGCGGTATATTCCGCAAAGGAAAAGGCAAAGTCCAGCGTGTCCGACTTCAAGCGTGGCATGGTGCAGGAACAGCAGTCCAGACAGACGGGACGATTGGAAAAGCAGGAACAGCGTAAGAAAAATATCGCTGACAAACGTATGGAGCTTCAAAAGGCACAAGAAGCAAGGCAGGCACGAAAGACGGACGGATCAGCGACAACGGGAGCTACCCGTCCCCATGAGCGACCAGCCACAACTTCAATCATTCCAAAACCGAGTGCGGAAAAAACGAAGGAAGTCAAACGCCCTGCCACAGCGACCACTTCAAAAGCAAGTGAGCCAGTCAAGACAACTGTTATCAAAGAGCGTCCGCTATCTTCGGGTGCTTCTGATAGAAAAGCGACCCAGTCGGCACAGCCAGTACATAGGCAGAATGTAGAAAAAGTAGTATCGCAGGAAACACGCCAGAATTACACCAAAGACCGCAGGACAAAGGTTCAGCAAACGCAGACCACAGAGAAGAACCGTAACCTTGTAACGAAGAAAGGACAGAAGAAAAAATGAAACTGAAACATATCGCTATCATTGGCAGTCTGTTTCCTATCCTCTTTTCCGTAGTTCTTTTCTTTGGTGTCTTGATTAGTGCGGACAGCGACGACGAGAACAGCAACTTTTCTTCTGGCATTACGGGTATGAACCTATCCGCAGAAGTTTTGAAACATCAGCCTATGGTGGAAAAATACGCCAGAGAAAACGGTATCTCCGAGTATGTCAATGTACTGCTTGCTATCATTCAAGTAGAAAGTGGCGGTACGGCAGAAGATGTTATGCAGAGTTCGGAAAGTCTTGGTTTACCACCTAACTCTTTAGATACAGAAAGTTCAATCAAGCAGGGGTGTAAGTATTTTGCGTCCCTGCTTTCTTCCTGCAAAAATCAAGGTATCGACGATTTGAATGTAGCGATACAGTCCTATAACTATGGCGGTGGCTATGTGGGATATGTGGCAGGAAAAGGAAAGAAACACACTTTTAATCTTGCAGAGAGCTTCGCTCGTGAGAAATCGGGTGGAAAGAAAATAACCTACACCAACCCGATAGCCGTTGCGAAGAACGGGGGCTGGCGGTATGGCTATGGAAATATGTTCTATGTCGAATTAGTCAATCAGTATTTGACTGTTCCGCAGGTATCGGGAGAACTGGCACAAAAGGTAATGAATGAAGCGTTGAAATATCAAGGCTGGAAGTATGTATATGGCGGTAGCAATCCAAACACTTCCTTTGACTGTTCGGGACTTACGCAATGGTGCTATGGAAAAGCTGGTATCTCCTTACCGAGAACGGCACAAGCACAGTATGACGCAACCCAACATCTTCCACTCTCGCAGGCAAAAGCAGGCGATTTGGTGTTTTTCCATTCCACCTATAACGCTGGTACTTATGTAACGCACGTTGCAATTTATGTAGGGAATAACCAGATGTACCATGCAGGCGACCCGATAGGATATACAGACCTAAGTAGTAGTTACTGGCAACAGCACTTAATCGGTGTAGGACGAGTAAAACAATAGAAAGGACTTGAAAAATATGTTTAAGAAGAATAAGAAACAGACAGAAACTATCAAAGAAAAAAAGGTGCGTACTGTCAAGGTAGGCACACATCAGAAAACCGTGATTGCGTTGTGGGTGGTGCTTATCGCAAGCGTGAGTTTTGGGGTGTATAAGAATTTTACCGCTATCGACCAGCACACGACCCATGAAAAAGAAATCATTGAACTTCGCTTGCAGGACACCAACGGGATTGAAAATTTCGTGAAGAATTTTGCGAAGTCCTATTACTCATGGAGTAACAGTAAAGAAGCTATCGAAGCAAGGACGCAGGCAATCAGCGGTTATCTGACAGAGGAATTACAGGACTTGAATGTGGATACCATTAGAACCGACATACCGACTAGTTCCACGGTAACAGATGTGATTGTATGGAATATCGAACAGTCGGGAACGGACACTTTTTCTGCTACCTACGAAGTAGATCAGCAGATAAAAGAGGGAGAACAGACAACAGCGGTCAAGGCAACCTATACCGTAAAAGTCCATGTAGACTCTGACGGGGATATGGTAATCATTCAGAACCCTACCCTTGCACCAGCAATCAAAAAATCAGACTATGAGCCAAAGACACCAGAAGCAGACGCAAGTGTAGACGCTGATACCGTCAACGACGCTACCGCATTTCTGGAAACATTCTTTAAACTGTACCCGACAGCCACAGAAAAAGAGCTTGCCTATTATGTATCGGGAAATGTGCTTGAACCTATCGGCAGGGACTACCTTTATTCTGAATTGGTAACCCCTATCTTTACAAAGGACGGGGACAATGTAAAAGTCAAGGTAGCAGTAAAATTCCTTGATAATCAGACAAAGGCAACGCAGGTATCGCAGTTTGAGCTAGTGCTACATAAAGATAATAACTGGAAGATTGTAGGATAACATAGTAAAAGGCAGGTACACCATGCCGTGGTTATCTGCCTTAGTTGTTATCTATTTTAAATTGTTTTTTTAGAATGTCCTTTAAAGTAAAATATTCTGATGTAAGCTTATTCATAGCAATCCACATGTGAATTGATGTATATTGCAAATCTTCAATATAGAAGCTATTGATATTTTGTTTATCTGCTAAAATATATTTTGGTAATAATGATATTCCACCGCCCATAGTAACGGTATTAAGAATTGCTTCTACAGTATCTAATTCAATTATCATTGGTGATTTCGATTGATGTAAGTTCCACCAATCCAAAAGGGCTTCTCTGTAGGGGCAGGACTTGATATTATTTATGATAATTGGATATGCAAAGATATCATTTATGGAATTGCAGGAGCATGGAGTTGCCAGCATTAAATTTTCTTGAAATTCCAAAACCTGCTTACCTTGTGTAATATTGTGGGTACTGTTAGTGATTATACAATCTAATAGTCCATTAGATAGGCTATGGTCTAAGTCGTCTTGATTTAGTGTGGAAACTGACAATGACACATTTGGAAACTGTTTTTGATATTCGATGATACATTTGGGCAATAAATAACCAGCTATTGTCTGCGTTGTGCCAATTTTTAAAGTTTTAGGATTGTTCTGAAAAGATTGTAAGGTCTTATCGAGTAAAGAGATTATCTTTTCTGCTTGATACAGTAATTTTTCTCCATCTTTTGTGAGGGTTACGCCTTTGCTATGGCGAATGAATAGTGTCGTGTTTAATTCACCTTCCAGTTTTTTGATATGTGCAGTTATATTAGATTGAACATACCCCATATTTTCCGCAGTTTTCGATATTGATTTTGTATAAGCAACTTCTCTAAATATTCTAAGTTCCAGACTTTCCATAATAGCACCTCCAGTATTATTTAAAATGATATATATCATCATTTACAACTATTATACACATAACGAACTAATATGTATAATTAAATTGAAATTTGAAGCAGGATAGATAGGAGGAAAAAATAATGATTGCTATGCAATATAAGATTTCACTACCAGATAACTACGACATGAACGTGATTAGACAGCGAGTAGCTGATAATGGACATAGAACGGATGGCTTTCAAGATTTAATATTTAAAGCATATCTCATATCTGAAAAAAGAGATTCTTCAAAGAGTTGTAATGAGTATTCTCCACTATATATATGGCAGAATAATGATGGCATGAACAAATTCATTTTTGATGGTTACTATGATAATATTTTAAGTTCATTCGGTTGGCAAAAAATAAATATAGGTATTCCAATAACATGTTGTTTAGGAAAAGACTTTAATCTGTCAAAGTTTGCTCTTGAAATTGAACATGAAATTACACCAATGAAACAAATGAAAGCTATAAATTTTTCATTGGAGAAAGATGACTGTACAAGTAAAGTGTTAATATACAATCCAGATAAATGGAAATATGTGGAATACTATTTCTATAAAGATAGACCTATTAAAAAAACTATTGGAAAAATTTATTCAATTTTGCATTTGTCACAATAAAATATGTTTTGAAATATTGAATACTTAAATATGCAAAAAAACAAATGCAACTGGCTATGGGGCTATATCTACTAAAAAGCTATGTGGTAGGTTGGGATTAAATTTAAACATTACTTCTAAAAGGCATGAATACACAAGGCTGACAAACTATACAGTTACGATTAAACGATACCAACGGGATTGAAAATTTCGTGAAGAACTTTGAGAAGTCCTATTACACATGGAACAACAGCAAAGAAGCTATCAAAGCAAGGACACAGGCAATCAGCGTTTATCTGACAAAAGAATTGCAGGACTTGAATGTGGATACCATTAGAACCGATATACCGACTAGTTCCACAGTTACAGATGTGATTGTATGGAATATCGAACAGTCGGGAACGGACACTTTTTCTGCTACCTACGAAGTAGATCAGCAGATAAAAGAGGGAGAACAGACAACAGCGGTCAAGGCAACCTATACCGTAAAAGTCCATGTAGACTCTGACGGGGATATGGTAATCATTCAGCACCCTACCCTTGCACCAGCAATCCAAAAATCAGACTATGAACCAAAGACAGCAGAAGCAGACGCAAGCGTGGACGCTGATATCACAGCAATATTTGGTATTTCTGGGTATTACGAAACAACTATTCAGAATTATATTTGTAGTTTGGGAATATTGATCTTATGCGGTTGTATCTCAGCTATCTTATTAAAAAATTTAAACCATAGACAAAGGAAAAAGGCTAATGAATAAACTATATAGAATAAGAAAAGGGAAAATCTTTTTTGGGGTTTGTGGTGGTTTAGCAAAGTGTTTTAATGTAGACGCTAAAATAGTAAGATTACTATTTACTGTAACGGTTTTTGTTTTTCCAAAAATCATTATTGCATATATCATTCTTATGATTGTTATACCTAAGGAGGTTAAAATACGTTAAATTTGCAATATATATTAAGAGTGTTTCATTAAAATTTAAATTTCACATTATTTTACAAGGAGCGATTAGCATGGGAAAATTATACTAATTGAAATTTCAGACAATGAAGAAAAAATAGTTCAGCAGGCTATTGAATGGATTGCTGAGCAGTTATCTACTTCTACCATTTCAGAAAATAAATCAAAGGAACTGCAATTCAGCTTATTTAAGAGAACTGTTATAGACAAAAATGGTATTGCTGTTTCCTTGACTTCAAAAGAATTTGATTTATTATACTTCCTTTATTTACATAAAGGACAGGTATTTACCAAAGAACAGCTTTACGAGAATGTATGGGGATTTGAAGATATGCCAAAAGATACTAGTAATCTTCCCTCGTTCATTCGTAAATTGCGAAAAAAGATAGAACCCGACCCAGACAATCCGATATACATTATCACTGTCTGGGGCGTAGGTTATAAATTCAACGAAGAAAAACCGTAACTGTTTTCATTGTGTGATCTGACAGCTACGGTTTTTTATTTATTTAACAAATCTAAATCAAATCTAAATAATTGTATGATAAAATGAACATTGAATAATAACTATTAGGTGGTGCTTATATGATTGATAATATATTGATAATCGAAGATGAAAAAGCCATTCAGTCTGTTCTATATGAATTACTGACAGAAGCTGGATATAGAGTTACTTTAGCAAATGACGGCTTGGAGGGTCTTTCACAATTTGAAAAACAGTATTTCTCACTGATACTGCTGGATATTATGATGCCGAAAATCGACGGGTATGCGGTATGTGAGATAATACGCAAAAATTCAGATATTCCAATTATCATGCTCACAGCTATGGACGAAGAAGAAGCACAGGTTAAAGCATTTGAATTACAGGCTGACGACTATATTACAAAACCATTTTCTTTAAAACTGGTTTTAATGAGAATAGAAGCTGTACTTCGACGCACTAAAGAAAAAGTAGAAAATCACAACATTTTTATTTCTCATGGTATCAAGCTGGATACAAATAGACATACCGTTGAAGTAAATGGGAAAGAAATAAATCTTACACAGTTGGAATTTGATATATTGGAAGTATTTATGAAACATAGAAATCAAGTGTTGACCAGAGATAACCTCATCAATCAAGTATGGGGATATGATTTTACAGGAGATGAAAAGGCTGTCAATATCCACGTCATGAATCTTCGACGCAAGCTGGATATTGACTGTATTCAAACGGTACGAGGGGTGGGATATAAATTTGAAAGTGAAGATTAAAGATAGTCTTAACATAAAAGTTTTTTTATGGATTTTTAGTGCTTTGGTTTTATGCTGTCTGATTATTTATGGAAGCATACTGTTTTTTCTGCCTAGAAGTTACGAAATGATTTTATCTACACATATCGAATCAGAAATCGGAAACCTTTCTGAAACTCTTGTAAATACTAAATTTGAGGACGCAGAAAACGTCATTGAAGATTTTTGTAAAAAGAATCAAATGATTGTTTCTTTTGAAGAAAACGGAAGAATTTATCAATATGGCGATACGAATAAAGTGAAAACAAGCACAGATAAAATATCATCATTATCACAGGAAATGATGTTTGCTGATAGACCTCAATCGTACCTTTTTACGATTGTTTCTCTTACTTCTTCCAATCAAGAATTGATAAGTGCCTTATTGAAATTATTGCCGTTTCTTCTTGCTCTTATTTTTTCAGTTTCTCTTTTGGTTGCGTGGATATGCAGTCGTATTATTGTTAGACCTATTACAGAAATCAGCGAAATTTCCCGACGAATGGCAAATTTGGATATGACATGGGAATGTAGAATCAACCGCACTGATGAAATTGGTGTTTTGGCGAACAGTCTTAACTCCATGTCACACAATTTATCAAATACAATGATGGAATTAGAAACAGCAAACCAACATTTAAAACAGGACATGGAGCATATAGATGAATTGAATAAACAACGTCAGTATTTCTTTGCAACTGCTTCCCATGAATTGAAAACTCCTATCACTATTATCAAAGGGCAAGTGGAAAGTATGATTATGGGGATTGGAAGATACAAAGATACACATGAGGTACTTCCAGAAACATTAAAAGAAATAGAGAACATGGAACAGTTAGTAAAGGAGATACTTTCTATATCCAAACTGGAAATGAATGCAATCAATCATATGGAGTTTATCTCTCTTACAGATATTCTTAAACGTGTATGTGAACATCTTGCTCCACTTGCGACAGAAAAAAATATCCACGTTAATAATAATATTTCAGCAGATATTATACTTATGGGGAATGAACCACTTTTGGAAAAGGCAGTCCACAATATTATCAATAATGCAATAAGACATTCTCCCAACAGAGCTGAAATGAAAATAGACTTATCTCCTCAATCTCTTTGTGTTATAAACAGTGGTGTTAATATTCCAAAGGAAGATTTGGACAAGCTGTTTACGCCTTTCTATCGTGTGGAAAAATCACATAACAGATTGACTGGTGGAAGTGGACTTGGGCTATATCTTGTAAAAATTATTTTGGAACAGCATAATTTATCTTTTAAGATTGAAAATATAAATGACAGCGTTTGTTTTGAAATCACATTAAATTCGCAAAATCTAAATCAAAACTAAATCAAATCTAAATCGAATTTAAACCGTTCTTTCTTATACTGTAAAAGTAAAGAAAGGACGGTGTTTGTTTATTATGAACTTAGAAAAGCGGGCTTTTCTATATCTGACCCGCAAAAAAGGAAAAAATCTATTGCTTGCTATTGTATTTCTATTGATTTCATTCTCTTTACTGGCTGGAAGTTCAGTATATCTAGGAATACAGCAAATTTCTAAAGATTTACGTTCCAATATTGGTGCATCTTTCTCTATTAGACCGTATGAACAATTTGACATGGATAATGGACAGGTTTCCAGCAAAGGAACTCCTACGATTGATGAACAGTCTATTCAGCGTGTTATTTCAGCAGTTGGGAAAGAACTGAAATGTTATAATACGGAACATTCGGGCTATGTAAAAGGAGAAAAACTTACATTCTTGGCAGGAGCAGGACACAATGAAGAAAGCAATATGGGAACTGTAAAAGCGGTTCGAGATTCCAGTTTATGTCAAAATTTTTTAGATGAGGAATACGAACTGAGCGTAGGCGAGCATATCAAACCAGAAGATAAGGATAAAATACTTATTAGTGAAGCTCTTGCAAAGCAGAATCATCTTTCTGTCGGAGATAAGATTACCCTTACCCATGCAAAATTAGGTTCAGATAAAGGTGTTTATACAGACCTAATAAAAGAAAAAAGTGCTTATGAAACGGTGGAGATAAAAGGCATTTATCAAATAAAAAACAATTCCGATAATGCCTTAAATCCAACAGCAAAAAAGGTAGAAAATCTTCTTTTCTCAGATAGTCAACTGCTTATAAATCTGAAAGAGCAGACACAAGGTATCTATGAGGGAGAAATTTCTTTTTTCATTGCTGACCCACTACACCTTGATAAAATGGTAACAGAAATTAAAGATATTGCTTCGATTGACTGGAAAAATCATATCATCAATACGAACGACTTCAAGTATTCCAAAATTGCAGAACAGCTACAAAGTATGCAAAAAGTCGTTATAGCATTGACTATAATTACTTCGATATTAGGACTTGTGGTACTCATGCTGATACTGACATTGAGGATTCGTGAAAGAATACAGGAAGCTGGTATTCTTCTTGCGATAGGAAAAACAAAACAGCAGATTATCGGGCAATTTCTATTGGAAGCAATGATTTTACTGTCGCTTGGATTTTTGCTTTCAACTATTATCTTTCTTCCACTTGCGGATACATTTAATTCATTCCTATTTGATTCGATAACACAGGCAACTGTTCATAAAAATTACTTGCAACCAGATTTTCTGCACTTTGCTATATTGTTTGTTTTAGAAAGTCTAGGCACTTTTGTGACGGTTCTTGTATGCAGTGGAGCCATCTTGTCATTGAAGCCAAAAGAGATTTTAACAAAAATGAGCTAGGAGGATATTACAATGAATTTTTTCAAACGAGCTATAAAATATAGTGCCAGACAGAAGTTACGAAGTCTATTGCTATTTTTGACATTTACTCTGCTATCTACAACTATTTTAATTGCACTTTCCAGCGAAAAAGCAGTCCAGCAAGGAACAAAGCAGATAAAGGAAACAGTAGGTGCTTCCGTTCGTATGGAAATTGATATGAATAATCAAAATAATTTTGGTCCAGCCGAGGATTTGGGAAATGGTGCTTCTGGCTATACCTATAATGGTGATAGAATTACAGAAAAAATAATTAACTCTATTGCAGAACTTCCAAATGTCGTAAGTTATAATGCTAAAATAGAAGATGCGTATTGGGGACTTCCTGAAAATTTTGAACCAATCCCAGGCATGGTCAATGCACCAGGGTTGTCAATTCCTTATACTGCAATATTGGATTCTTCATTAGATGTAAAATTTCTAAATGGTTCATACAAACTAGAAGAAGGACGGCATATTAACCCCAATGATTCCTGTACTGCTTTAATTTCTAAAGAACTGGCAGATAGAAATAATCTATCTGTAGGAGATAAAATTACTTTTCAAGAGTTTGAAACGGGAAAAACTGAATGTACCTTTACCATTGTAGGAATTTATAGCGGTACAGAGGGAACAACAAAGCAGGCTATCACACCAGATGGTATTCCTGCGAACTGTGGCTATATTGATATGGAAGGACTTAAAAAGTTTTATAGCAGAGGAAATGAAAAATTAGAAGGATATGACAATCTTGATATTTATACACATTCTCCAGAGGAAGCCAAAGAACTTATGGAAACCATCAAGGATCTTCCAGAAGTGAAAGGAAAAACCTTTACTTTTGATGTTAATACAGAGGATTTTGATATGGTATCTACTCCACTTTCCTCTTTTGGAAGTATGGTTGATACAGCGGTATTGACAATAACAGTCATCGGTATGCTTATTATTGTATTGTTCCTTGTTTTATGGACAAGAAGTCGTAATAAGGAAATTGCTATTTTACTTGCAGTTGGTCGAAGTAAAGTGGAGATTATCGCACAGTTCCTAGTAGAAAATATATTGATTGGAATATTATCCATCTTTGCGTCAACGGCATTATCTTTTGGACTTGCCAATCAGATTGGTTCATTCATTATCAGTAAAGCGGGAGAAAATATCTCTAATCTGAATATTCAGATTGCTACATCAGATATGATTAAAGTATTTGGAATTGGTTTCATATTGATATGTCTTGCGGTCATAATTGCTTCTTATACAATCATTCGTTTACGACCAAAAGATATTTTAACAAAAATGGAATAGGAGGAATTTTATTATGAGCATACTATCATTTATAGACTTATCTTATAGTTACAATCAAAAGAAAACGGTGTTTAAGGGTCTGAACGCGGAATTAGAACTTGGAAAGATTTATGCAATCCTTGGTTCATCTGGCTGTGGAAAAACAACACTTCTCTCATTGCTTGGCGGATTGGACAGTCCAACAAAAGGAAAAATATTTTTTAATGGAGAAGATATTACTGAAAAAGGACTTGCTTATCACAGACGTAATCATGTATCTTTTATCTTTCAGTCTTATAATTTAATTGATTATCTGACACCGAAAGAAAATGTAGAATTGACAAGTAAGTTGCCCCCAATTCCAATTTTAGAAAAAATGGGGCTGACAAAAGAAGAAGCAAAAAGAAATGTGCTACAACTTTCTGGCGGACAGCAACAGCGTGTAGCGATTGCTCGTGCATTGGCAACAGAAGCACCTGTCATTCTTGCTGATGAGCCGACAGGAAATCTTGACGAAGATACAGCAATGGCAATTATGGATATATTGGAAGAAAACGTACATCAGATGAACAAATGTGCTGTAATTGTTACTCATTCAAATGAGATTGCAAAAAGAGCTGATGTCATATTTCGTCTAAAACGTGGAGAGTTAAAAATTGACAAGTAAAGGAGCGATTAGCATGGGAAAATTATACTAATTGAAATTTCAGACAATGAAGAAAAAATAGTTCAGCAGGCTATTGAATGGATTGCTGAGCAGTTATCTACTTCTACCATTTCAGAAAATAAATCAAAGGAACTGCAATTCAGCTTATTTAAGAGAACTGTTATAGACAAAAATGGTATTGCTGTTTCCTTGACTTCAAAAGAATTTGATTTATTATACTTCCTTTATTTACATAAAGGACAGGTATTTACCAAAGAACAGCTTTACGAGAATGTATGGGGATTTGAAGATATGCCAAAAGATACTAGTAATCTTCCCTCGTTCATTCGTAAATTGCGAAAAAAGATAGAACCCGACCCAGACAATCCGATATACATTATCACTGTCTGGGGTGTGGGCTATAAATTCAGTGAAGAAAAACCGTAACTGTTTTCACACTTGTGTGATCTGACAGGTACGGTTTTTATCTGTTATCTTCTATCTTATCTTCAAATAATTTAACTGTCCGTAAAGACTGCTTTGTTGCTTTCAATACTTCAACCAGTACACGGATTTCATACTCATTGCAATCCTCAAACAATTCTTTTGCTTCTTTTTCAAATACGGCTTTTGAAATCAAGACCGTATCGCATAATAAATCATTTACAGAAACAGTTAATGTGTTTGCAATCGCTACTAGGGTTGTTAGACTGACCGAAGCATTTCCAGTTTCAATATTGCTGACGTGTTGCGGAGTGATACCGATTTTGTCAGCAATGGCTTCTTGGGTAAGATTTTTCTTGATACGAGCGATTTTTATTCTTTTCCCGATTGCCTTATAATCAAGCTCCATAGCTGGCACACTCCTTTCATAAAACTATTCTTATACATTGTAACCTTTGTAGAAATGCTTTATAATAGACTAATAAAGGCAACTATTGTATAAGTTATAGTTTTATTCATTTTATTTATGTTGTATGATAGTTTACAAGAAAAGAGGTGGTGTAATACATGGTAAGATATACCAAACGGGACAGCAGAAAAATCCTAAAGCAAGTGGCACGACTAAGAGGTATTTCTGTTTCCGAGGTTCGAGAGGAACTGGAAATTGCTATTGAAGAAGCCAGAAACAATCCAGACCCAGACGCACAGGCAGAATTTCACAGACTTTTCGGAAACAAGACACCTACCCCAGAAGAATTTTTATGTATCGCTACAAACAATTTTAGACCGTAGAAATGGAGAACTGGCTATGAGGAAATCAGAAGAAGAACAGAACATCTTCCTATCTATCTGTTCTGCTTATGACAGAGCTGTGCTGACGGGAAAAGAAGAAATGAAGAAAGAGGATTTTGAACGTATCACACATATCACTATGGCACTGGGCTTCATACCCTATACACAGCTTATTTGTAGTCTGCACATGGATTTAGCTGTGGAACTTGAAGAACATGAGGAACGGGAAAGAGAAATCTATTTAGAATATCCAGAATATTATGATGATGAAGAAATCTATGAGAAATATGACAAATGGATTGAGGATTTTTGCTCCCAGATACCAGAGGACAGGCAGGAATACTATCGTACACTTATCAAAGAGAATAAGCAGGAATATTAAGCCGTTGAATTTCAATGGCTTTTTTCAATTCTTGCCGAAAAGTGATAATTTAGACAGAATTTGGACAGTTTTGGTTGATAAGATAGTTATATAGGGAAAGTATAAACTCTGCCACAAAAGGAGCAAAATCATAATGGAAACACAAGACATAATCTATAAAAAGTTTATCTAGTCAAACTGCCTTAACAACCATACATACCGTATTTTCAGCTCGTACAGAACCGTTATTTTGTGCGGGCTTTTTTCATGCTCAAAAAAAATTTTTAAATTTTTTCAAAAATTGGTTAGCAAATCACACCTCTCAATCGAGTGTTGGTGCGGAAAGAGGGATAGAACAATCTTTCACAGCAGACAGGGAGGAGGTGTAATGATGAAGCCGACCACATTTGAAAATGCAATCCGCTTGCAGTTTGATACTCTGGTAAAAAGAGTTATTGACACGACCGTCAAAGATTACGACAGGCACATGAAGTTTCTCTCAGACCATGAAAAATCATTCTGTGAGCTTCCAGAAATCAAGGTAAATTCCTTTGCTATACAAGATGACTATGAAATGGACGTAACCGTATTTGATGTATATGGCATGGAAGCCCGTGTATCTGGAGATGAGCTATGCAAGGCATTGAAAAGACTTCCAGAAAAGAAACGCAATAATCTTCTGATGTTCTATTTTCTTGATATGAGCGATACGGAAATAGCAGAACTTCAAAAGATTTCAAGAGCTGGTGCATTTAAGAACAGGCAGAACGCCTTGAATAAAATGCGTGAACTTTTGCAAAAGAGCGAAACGGAGGAATGAGGAAATGGAAAAATCAGTAAAGAAATGTCCACCCTATCATCTGATTGCTTCTGCCGTTGACAGCAACGAAAAGGCTATTGAAAAGCTGTTACAGTTTTATGACCCGTATATTTCAAAAGCCAGTATGCGTCCCTTGTTTGACAGTTATGGAAATGTTTACTTTGCCATTGACATGGAATTAAAGGGACTTATTCGTGAAGCGATTATGCTGATGATACCAAATTTTGAAGTGGAAATAAAATAAACACATCAAGGACATGATTTGACATTTTCCCTCTTTCCTGTCCTAGTATTGAAATTTGTCAATCTATGAAAACCTATCAAAAGCTGATAGGTTTCACAGGCTGACAAGCCTACTGCTCTTTGAAAACTGAATAAAGCAGACAGATACGTTTGCAATACAGCGAGCCACGGAAACTGTACGCCATGACCTTTCCAACAGGAAGCGAGCGATCCACGCAGTGATCCGAGAGCGACCTTTGGAAAAGCCGTTCCGCCACGACCTGTATTGCAGGATAATGATACGTCCGCATGGTGCGGTTCTGCCCACAGGAATGGGAATGGTTGAGATACCAATGGAGCTTTCCGAAGCCGTCTGCCTGCTTGTAAAAAAATGACACACAGTAAAGGGGGTGCATAATATGAACAATACTGATGTGCCTATCTGGGAAAAATATACGCTGACAATAGAGGAAGCGTCAAAATACTTCCGCATTGGCGAAAAGAAATTACGTAAATTAGCCGAAGAAAATCTTGACGCTGGCTGGGTTATCGTGAACGGTAATCGTATTCAGATTAAGCGAAAACAATTTGAAAAAATCATAGATACATTGGACGAAATCTAATGTCATTGAGCCGTAGATATGGTATAATAAGGTATAGCGTATCACGGCTCATTCCATGACGGAAAGGAGCTTTACACTATGTCTAATGTGAAACGGAAAGACAGTAAAAATCGCAATTTGCGTAATGGAGAGAGCCAGCGAAAAGACGGAAGATACGTTTATAAATATACCGATATATACGGAAAGCCACAGTTTATCTATTCTTGGAAACTTGTACCGACAGACAAGACACCTGCTGGAAAGCGTGATGATATATCGTTGAGGGAAAAAGAAGCACAGATAAAAAAAGACCTTAATGACGGTATCGACACAGTCGGCGGTAAAATGACAGTCTGCCAGCTCTTTGACAAGAAGAACAGCCAAAGAAAGAACATCAAGAGGGCTACTGAAAAAGGACGACAGTATCTTATGAACGCTCTGAAAAATGACCCGTTGGGTATGAGGGCGATTGATACTGTTAAGCAGTCGGACGCTAAAGAATGGGCTATCAGAATGAGTGAAAAAGGATATGCCTATAAAACGATTGATAACTATAAGCGTTCCTTGAAAGCGTCATTTTACATGGCGATACAAGACGACTGTATTAGAAAAAACCCGTTTGAGTTTAAGCTAAGTGATGTTCTGGAAGATGATACGGAGCAGAAAGTTATCCTTACATCAGAGCAGGAAGAACGCCTGCTTGCCTTTATGGAAACGGACAAGATTTACAGTAAGTATTATGATGAGGTTGTGCTTCTGCTGGAAACGGGACTTCGTATTTCTGAATTTTGCGGACTGACGACACAGATTGATATGCAGAACAGAATACTCAATATAGACCACCAGTTATTGAAAGATACAGAAATCGGCTACTATATTGAAACACCAAAGACAAAAAACGGAAAACGAGAACTTCCATTGACGGAAAGAGCGTATCAAGCACTCCAAAGGATATTGAAGAACAGAGGAAAGGCTCAACCATTGATTGTAGGTGGTTACAGCAATTTCCTATTCTTGAACCGTGAGGGATTGCCTAAAGTTGCAGGAAACTATGTAGGTATGTTGCGAGGGCTGATTAAGAAGTATAACAAGTATCACAAGGATAAATTACCCAACATCACACCTCATTCATTAAGACATACTTACTGTACGAATATGGCAAATAAGGGAATGAACCCAAATACTCTGCAATATCTCATGGGACACGCTAACATAACCATGACGCTGGGCTATTACGCACACGGTACATTCCAATCTGCTAAAGCGGAATTGGAAAGGCTGGGTTGTTAATATTGGAACGTATATTTACTACTCATTTACTACTTTTGGTTGCATTTTCATGCTGGTAAATGCCAGCTTATGCAAGGTATCTTCCGAAAAGAAAATACCGATAAAGCCCTAAAATACGGGATATATCGGCATTTACCAACTTATGAAAAGATAATCAGAAATTTAGTAAGTTTTTAGTATAAAAAAAAGAATCTAGTTATAAAGAAATCGGCAATGCTTTAGATCTTAAAGAACGTAATGTACGTTACGACATAGATTGTATTAACGATGCTTTGAGTTTAAAAGGATTGTCTGAAATTGAAAAGCGTTCTAAAGGACAATTAATTGTCCCAATTGATTTAGATTTAAATATTTTATTAGAAGATAGTGAATTTATTTTTTCAGCTGATGAGAGGATGCAATTATTACGTTTTATTATTATGTTTGATGTTCATAGTCTAAATATTAAAAAGTTAAGTGAAAAATTTCAAGTATCGCGTCGTTCAATTCAAAATGATTTGGATACTCTTATTAAAGAATTTAATCAGTATGGTCTATCGCTAGTCTATAATCGTCATTTTCATTTAATTGAAGATGATCATAAGGGATATCCTTTAAGGGTCAATGAGTTAAAAAAATATATCTATTTATTTAGTAATAAACTTTCTGAATATAATACATTTGAATTAGAATTAATGAAATTGTTATATAGAATCTATAATTTTGATATTCTTCATATTTATGACTGGATCACTAATAAAATGAAAATGATGAGTTGGACTTTTAGTGATGATTCGTTTGATTGGTATGTAGCAAATATATTAACTACTTGCTGGTATATTATAAAAGAGAAACAATTGCCATCTTGTCCTAAAAAAATTGATGTAGAAGATTATTCACTCCAAGAACTGGAAATGATAATTAATAAACAATTAGATGATAATCAAAAAAAACTAATTATGAGTTATTCTAGTTATACTAATAAATATGGTGAGGTTGATATCAATTTGGATTTAATAATGACTGAAGATATTATAATTCAACTTGTGACAATGATGTCTGATGAGTTAGGAGTATTTTTTTTACGGGATATGATTTTAATAAAAGGATTATTGAATCATGTGGCACCGATGTTGGAACGAATAAAAAATAATATTCGAGTTTATGAGTTAAGTCAAACAGTGATTCCACAAAGTTATGAATATGTATTTGAAGTTTTAAAATCAATTGTATTGAGTATTCAACCGTTACAAGAGATCAGTCAAGAAGAATTAATTTATATTACTATTCATTTTATTGCAAGTATTCAAAGATTAAGAGCAAATGACTATAAAAATATTTTACTAATATGTGGCTTAGGTTTTGGCGCTACAGCACTTTTAAAAGATACTCTAAGAAATGAATATCAGGTTCAAGTGATTGATAGTATTCCAGCGTATGATCTAGAGCATTATCAGAAATGGGAGCAAATAGATATTGTTATTTCAACGTCAAAGTTAATCCTCCCAGTAAAAAAAACTTTGATTGTTGTAAATGCAATTTTTGATAATCATGATCATAATAAATTAGAAGCGGTGGGAATTAGAAAAAAGAATGTTTTAACGAATTATATTGCAATTGAAAAAAGATTGGGATTTTTAAATTCTCCTGAGCGTGAAAAAGTACTTGAAATAATTAAAGAAGAACTTGGCTATAAAGATGTTAGGATTCCTAAGAAATACTATAATATAAGTGATTTATTAGGTGAAAATTGTATTCGTTATGTTAAATCATTTAGCAATTGGAAAGATGCAATCAAACTTTCAACTGATATTTTAATACAACATGGATGTATTAAATCTGAATATTATGAAGGCTTGATGAGTGTCATTAAGGAATCAGGGTTTTATGCTGTAACAGATAGTAAATTTGCGTTATTTCATAGTGGGAACACATCATCGGTTAAAATAAGTTCAATGAGTCTGATTGTAACTGATGAACCCGTATGGTTCGATAATAAACAAGTTAGGGTTATCTTTTGTTTAGCGAGTAAAGATAAAAAAGAACATATTCCTGCAATTGTTAAATTAATGCGAATGGTCAATGATGCAAAGCTGATTGAAAAGCTGGAATCATGTAATAACCAGAATAATATTATAAAAGTTATTAATGAATGTGAAAAAGAAGTGTTATCACAATATATATAAGGAGAAAAATAAAATGAGATTTTTTTTAGATACGGCTAATGTCGAAGAAATAAAAAAAGCAAATGATATGGGGGTTATTTGTGGTGTTACTACCAATCCCTCTATTATTGCTAAAGAAGGTCGAGACTTTAATGAGGTAATTAAGGAGATTGCTGCAATTGTTGACGGTCCTATCAGCGGAGAAGTCAAAGCCACAACTGTTGATGCTGAAGGCATGATCAAAGAAGGCCGGGAAATTGCAAAAATCCATAAGAATATGGTTGTTAAGCTTCCAACTACTGCTGAGGGCTTGAAGGCATGCCGGGTACTGTCCGGTGAAGGGATCAAAACAAATCTGACATTGATTTTTAATGTTCCGCAGGCAATCCTGGCAGCCAGAGCCGGAGCAACCTATGTTTCTCCATTTGTTGGAAGAATCGATGATATCTCGATGGACGGACTGCAGCTGATCAGAGATATTGCCGCAATATTCAAAACGCATGATATCAAAGCGCAGATCATCTCAGCCAGTGTCAGAAACGCCTGTCATGTTATCGAATGTGCTAAAGCCGGAGCGGATCTGGTAACTGTTCCTTACAGTGTTATTGAACAAATGCTGAAACATCCTTTGACTGCTGAGGGGATTGAAAAATTCCAAAAAGACTATCGAGCAGTATTTGGAGGCTAATATGGAAGCAGTTGATAGAAAAACAGTCAGTACCATTAGAGCATTATGCGCTGATACTGTTGAAAAGGCAAATTCAGGACATCCGGGACTGCCTTTGGGTTCAGCGGCGGCGGCCTATATCTTATGGGGAAAGGTCATGAAACATAGTGGAACACATCGGAAGTGGGTCAACCGGGATCGCTTTATCTTGTCGGGAGGACATGGATCATCACTGCTTTATAGTCTGCTTCATTTGTATAACTATGGATTAACGATAGAGGATCTAAGACAGTTTAGACAGCTTGATTCACTGACTCCGGGGCATCCTGAATACGGACATACTGTAGGGGTCGAGGCAACGACAGGACCATTGGGAGCAGGGATGGCGATGGCAACAGGAATGGCAATGGCCCAGGCACACTTGGCAGCGATTTTTAATAGACCGGGATATCCAGTATTTGACAGCTTTACTTATGTACTAGGCGGTGACGGCTGTCTGATGGAAGGAATCTCGTCAGAGGCATTTTCACTTGCAGGCACTTTAAAACTGGAGAAACTGATCGTTTTATACGATTCAAATAATATTTCGATTGAAGGAAGCACGGATATTGCCTTTAGAGAAGATGTTCAGGGAAGAATGAAGGCATTTGGTTTTGATACATTCACGGTTGAAGATGGAGACGATCTTGACGAAATATTAAGTGCGATAAATCAAGCTAGGGTATCTCAAAAGCCGGCCTTTATTGAAGTGAAAACCAGAATTGGAAAAGGATGTCCGGCTAAAGAGGGAAAAGCCAGTGCACATGGAGAGCCACTGGGTGAAGAAAATGTCAGGGAATTAAAAAGGACACTGGGACTTGATGAGGATAGGACATTTGCGATAGATGAGGAAGTTTATCTCAATACAGCAAAACAGCAGGAACGCAGCGAGGTAATCTATAAGATTTGGAAGGATATGTTTGATGACTATCTGGTAACATATCCAGAGATGAAAAAATTATGGAAGCAGTATTTTGAGGTGGACTATAATAAAGTACTTGAAAACGATGTGGAATTCTGGAAATTTGAAAATAAACCTGAATCAACAAGAAATTTGTCGAGAACTGCGATGAACCGGATAAAGGAACTATTTCCAAATTTCATGGGTGGTTCAGCAGACTTAGCACCATCTACAAAAACATATTTAAATAAAGTAGGAGACTTTAGTGCCGAGAATTACAGGGGAAGGAATTTACACTACGGAGTAAGAGAGCAGGCGATGACAGGGATTGGAAACGGAATAATGCTTTATGGTGGATTGAAGACTTTTGTATCAACGTTCTTTGTATTCAGCGACTATGTCAAACCGATGGCTAGATTGTCAGCTTTGATGAATCTGCCATTGATATATGTATTGACGCATGACAGTATCGGTGTAGGTGAAGACGGGCCAACTCATGAACCGGTAGAACAGCTGACGATGCTGAGAGCGATGCCGAACTTCAATGTGTTTAGACCGTGCGATGCACAGGAGACTAATGCTGGATGGTATCTGGCGATGACATCAAAAACAACACCAACAGCACTGGTTTTATCAAGACAAAATCTACCACAGATCAAAGGCTCTAGCCGAGAAGCATTAAAAGGAGGATATGTTATTGATGAGTGTGAAGGAACACCGGAAATAATCATCATAGCCTCAGGATCAGAAGTGACATTGGCAGTAGAAGCAAAGAAACGGATCAGAGGCAAAGCGATAAGGGTAGTAAGTATGCCGAGTATGGATATATTTAAACAGCAGAGCCGGGAATATAGAGAAAGTATCCTGCCGCCAGGTATAGAAAAGAGAATCGCAATTGAAGCGGGTTCAAGAATGTCCTGGGGAGAGTTTGTTGGCTTAAAAGGCAAATATATAACAATGGATAGCTTCGGAGCTTCAGCACCTGCTGATGAACTGTTTAAAAGATATGGTTTTACAGTAGATAATGTTGTAAAAATGATTAATAAATTATAAACGGTAAAAAGATGAAATTCTATTTTGATGTTGATGACACGCTATATGATCAGTTCATTCCATTTAAAAAGGCATTTATTGAAATATTTCCTAAAATAAAGACTTTGCCTATATATCAAATTTTTATCAAATTTCGTAAATATAGTGATAAAATATTTGAGGCAAGCCAGTCTGGTCAAGTTACAATAAATGAAATGTATATCTATCGTATCCAAGCAGCCTTAAAAGAATATTATCTTGAAATTGATGAAGCACATGCTTTAGCATTTCAAACAAAATATTATGTATATCAACAAGACATTACAACTAGTAATGCAATCAAAGATATATTAGATTTATTAAAAGATAATCATATAGGAATAGGGATAATTACTAATGGACCTGCTTGTCATCAAATGGAAAAATTACGTAGACTAAAGATGAGCAACTGGGTTGCTCTCGAGGATATCTACATTTCATCGGTTGTTGGTTATTCAAAACCAGATCCACAGATATTTAATTTAATTACGGATAAAGATTGTATCTATGTCGGTGATTCTTATGAAAATGATGTGATTGGGGCCAAAAATGCTAATTGGAAATGTATTTGGTTAAATAAAAAGGGACTTAAAGCAATGGATATTAAACCTGATTATGAAGTTAATGACGAAGAAGCTTTGTTAAATTTGATTTCTAAAATAGTAAAAGAATATGCACAAAAAATGTAGGCAAACAATGGTCTGCATTTTTTAGTTAGTAGATAATATTAGTTTGGTCATGAAATAAATATTTCACTGATTAAACTAATAAGTTGATTTTCTATTGCTGTTTTAGTATCTAAAAGAACCATCGATCGATATATTTAGCGCACTGTCAATATTGATAATTTATTTATATTTATATTCTGGTAAAAATAAACCGAAGTACCTAATAATATTTCAACTAAAATAGTATCTTCATTAGGAATAAAATATTGAATGGAAAGTGAAATACCAATTAAACGATGGTCAATCTATCTTACTGTTTTAACAAATTCTAGTTGGATTAACGATATTACAACAATAAAGGTTTTTAGCTAAAAAATACTGTCACCATCATTGCTAAAGCAAGCCCTAATGATATACGAAACATGTAAAACTGTTGAAATTATTAACAAGATTTAAATAGTAAAATCAAATATAAAAAGATGTAGTCTTTAGCTGCATAAAAAAGAAAATTTAGTATATTTTAATTACTTTTGCATATAGTAACTAATAGTGCGGTATAATAGATATATTAAGCATATACTTAATAGAAAGCTAGGTGGTTATGTGTATGAAAAAGGAGATTTGATTATATATGGTAATCAAAGTGTTTGTAGGATTGAAAATATTGGAGTAATTAGTATTGGTAAGCAGCCCAATTCCCGAAAGTATTATACTTTAAATCCTATTTTTATGGACGGTAAGACGTATGTGCCAATTGATACGCAAGTATATATGCGTCATTTGATTTCGATAGAGGAGTTAGAACGATTATTGACCAGACATCCTAAAGTACAAAAAGAGATTATTGAAAATCAAAATTTAAGACAATTAACAGATTATTACAAAGAAACGATAAGTCAATATACTTGTGATGGCTTGATTCAATTGATTTGTAATCTTCAAGCAAAGCAAAAAAATTTATTGTTACAAAATAAGCGATTGAGTCAAACTGATGAGCGGTACAAAAAAGAAGCAGAAGATCTACTGCATCAAGAATTTGCAGCGGTATTAAATATCCCTAAAGAAGCAGTAATGGCATATATTGAAAATAAAATAAAAGTAGCAGGATAAAAATTTAGGGCTGTTAATTTGGTAAAGAAACATTATTGAAGATAATAATGTTTTTTATTTTTTAATAAAGATACTCTAGTATTAGTCAGATTTGAAAAATTTATAAGTAGAAAATAAAAAATATTTTTATTTTAATCTTTTGTATATGATTATGCATAGTTGTTTTATAAAAGAACCAAAATATTATTGAAGGAGGAATTTTATGAATCAACCACCAAAAATGATATCTACTAAAGATAGTGGCTCTTTTAATGATCAATTGAATAGTTTATATGTATTATCGAAGAAGTTAAAAGCTTACGAAGAAAGTGTTGAAGATAATGATATTAAGATGACTTTAGGACGTGTTAATAGCACAATTAAAAATCATTATAGTGAATTATTGGGGTGTTTAAATGGATAATCAAAATTATTCAAATCCAACGAAACAACCAATTTTACCAAATGAAAATACGTTTAATGATTATGATAGAATCAATGATGTTCTATTATGTTTAAAATCATTATTAAGTGATTATACGACTTTTATCATTGAATGCTCTCATCAACAATTAGCAAATAAATTAATAGATATTCAAAAAGAGGTATATCAGATTCAACGTGAGGTCTTTGATCTTATGTATTCTAAAGGCTGGTATCCATTAGAACCAGAAACTCCACAAAAGATTCAAAAAGTAGTTCAAGAATACACAACCAAAGAATCACATTTAATGTAATCCTTTAAAGACTGGTAAAACCAGTCTTTTTATGATTGTTTGCAACATTGGTTATTATTTGATAGAATGATACCTGAGGTGATTTTTGTGGATCAAGAGCGATTTGATAATATGATTAAAGTAATTGACGAAAGTTATGATTTAATACAAGAATATGATAGTAAACCTCGACAATTTGGCAAAGTGATGCTTTATCCAGTAGAAACTCACACTCTTGCAATAATTGGAAATCACCCTGGAATAAATGCTTCGATGATTGCTAAAGAATTAAAAAAAACATTAAGTGCCAGCAGTCAAATTTTAAAGAAGCTAGAACAAAAAGGATTAATTTCAAGAACCAAGAATCCTCATAATAATCGTGAGTATAATTTATACTTAACGGTTGGCGGGAGGCAGATTTTTGATTTACATGGTCAGTTTGATAAGAAAATTATGAAACGTTATTTTAAGAATTTAATTAGTTTTAGCAATGAAGAAATAGATATTTATATTAAGGTTCAAAGAGCTTTAAATAAAGAATATGCACAAGACAATGAAGAATCGTTATGATTCTTTTTATTTGACTTTATAAATTGTGAGAGTATACTATTATTAAGGTACTTAACTATATAGGTGCTTAATAATGGAGGTAGAGAAATGAAATATGATTTTGAAACATTAGTTGATCGGAGTCAAAATGGTTCTGCTAAATGGAACGGGATGAAAGATCATAATCCTGCAGTTGCTAAAAATATAGCTCCACTTTCAGTCGCTGATTTAGATTTGAAATTAGCACCAGAGATTGCTGAAGGGATGCTTGAATTTATGCAGAATAATCCTGTATTTGGCTATACAAATGGAACAGCAGCTTATTACGATGCAGTAATTAACTGGATGAAGGATAAACACAATTATCAAGTTGAAAAAGAATGGATCGTTTTATCTAATGGTGTAGTACCAGCGTTAAGCGATGGGGTAACTGCATTTACTGAAGAAAATGACGGAGTAATTATTTTTACGCCAGTTTATTATCCTTTCTATCGGGCAATTGAGTTAAATAATCGTCGAGTACAAAGATGTCCTTTAATAAATCATGAAAATAGTTACCAAATTGATTTTGATAAATTTGAAGAACTTGCAAAACAAGCAAATACAAAGTTATTGATTCTTTGTAATCCTCATAATCCTGTAGGGCGTGTATGGACAAAAGAAGAGCTAGAAAAAATTGCGGATATTTGCTTAAATAATGGAATTATAATTCTTAGTGATGAGATTCATGAAGATTTAACTATGCCGGGGTATACACATTATCCAATTGCTGTTTTAAGTGAAGTGATTGGAGATATTACTGTAACATGTACAGCACCAAGTAAAAGTTTTAATATTGCAGGTTTGCAAGGATCTAATATTATTATTAAGAATAAAGAATTAAGAGCTAAATTTATTGCGCAACAAGAGAAAAAAGGATTTTTTACATTAAACACATTATCTTTTGAAGCAACACGATTAGCTTATACTAAAGGAGATGCATGGTTAGCTGAATTTAAGACATTGATTCATCATAACTATGACATACTGGTAGACTTTATCAAGAAAAATCTTCCATCAGTTACAGTATATCCATTAGAAGGAACATATTTAGCTTGGCTAGACTTTAGAAATTTAGGTTATGACTATCTAGAATTAGAGAAGAGGATGATTGCTGCTGATCTATATTTAGATGAGGGATATGTCTTCGGTCAAGAAGGAGAAGGATTTGAAAGAATTAATATCGCTTGCCCTACTTGGGTCTTAAAAGAAGCTTTAGAACGATTAAAAAATGCCTTTAGTGGACCACAAGTATCAAAATAAATTATAAAAATAATATATAAATGAAACACTGGAACAACAGTTTACGAGCTTGTTGTTTCTTTTATTTTCTGATGTTAAATTAAAAGTGTAGAAAAAAGGATTTGAAAGGAGCAAACAGATGTCTAAGTGTAAAATTACGGTATTAAGAAGAGAGTATTATCAAGATTTAGCGGATCAATATTTAGCGGATCCGCAAGTTGGTAAATGTCCATTGTTTAAAGAGGGACAGGAATTTATTTTGGAGCGTGGTAATGGCAAAGATGATTTTTGGAATATGATGAATGGAAAGTTTTGCAGTGAGGCTTGGGATGCCGTCAGTCGCTATATTTATGCAGCTTTGCAAGGTGGCTCAATTATGAAAGGCTGGACTAATGATGAAAAGATGATGATTGCTTGTTGTAGTGATGGGACAAGACCAGTAATTTTTAAAATTGAAAGAATTGATGAGATGGAGGAAAATTAAAATGATAAGAATTTTATTATGTTGTGCTGGTGGAATGTCAACTAGTCTATTAGTTACAAAAATGGAACAAGCAGCACAGGAAAAAGGAATTGAAACAAAAATCTGGGCAGTCGGAGCAACAGAAGTAAAAAATCACAGCCAAGATGCAGATGTTATTCTTTTAGGACCACAGGTGCGTTATCTAGAAAAAAGTATTGCGGATGATGCTAATGGAGTACCAGCATATTTAATAGATATGCGCGATTATGGCAAGATGGATGGAAAAGCGGTATTGACTTTTGCACTAAATAAATTGCAAGAGGTGTAGTCATGAAGATGGTAGAAAAAAATTTTCCTAAAGGATTTTTATGGGGTGGTGCAATAGCGGCTAATCAGTGTGAAGGCGCAGTCTTAGAAGATGGCAAAGGTTATTCAACGGCTGATGCTTTGCCTGAAGGGGTATTTGGTAATGAAGCAATTCCGCCATTAGATAATTATTTAAAGAAAAATGCAATTGACTTTTATCATCGCTATAAAGAAGATATTGCATTGTTCGCTCAGATGGGATTTAAAGTATTACGCTTATCGATAGCATGGAGCCGTATTTTCCCGCATGGTGATGAGACGGTTCCTAATGAAAAGGGTTTACAGTTTTACGATGATGTTTTTGATGAATTAGCTAAATATGGAATACAACCCCTAGTTACATTATCACATTACGAGATGCCTTTATATCTAGCGACTAATTATGGAGGATGGGTGAATCGTAAAGTAATTGATTTTTATCTTAACTTTGCTCAAGTATGTTTTGAACGTTATTGTAATAAGGTTAAGTACTGGCTAACATTCAATGAAATAAATGTTATTCTTCATGCCCCCTTTAATGGTGGTGGGATTAAAGGAAAAGCTGATCAAATTAATCCCGAGGTTTTATATCAGGCAATTCATCACCAGTTTGTTGCAAGTGCTCAAGCAACAAAAATAGCTCATAAAATCAATCCGAATTTTAAAATTGGTTGTATGATTGCAGGGAGTCCAATCTATCCATTGACCCCGCAGCCTGAAGATATTCAGGAAACAGTCCGACGTGATCGGGAGTCACTATTCTTTGCTGACGTCCATGTTAGGGGAAAATATCCAGGATACATGCCACGTTTTTTTGAAGAAAATCATATTCATTTAGAAATCACGAAAGAAGATGAAGAAATTTTAAAAAATACAGTCGATTTTATTTCTTTTAGTTATTATATGAGTTATTGTGCTACAGCTGATGAGAAACTTAATCAACAAGCTCGGGGAAATGTAATGAGCGGAGTTAAAAATCCCTATTTAAAAGAATCTGAATGGGGTTGGCAGATTGATCCTAAAGGGTTGCGATATATTCTTAATCAATTTTATGATCGATATCAGCTTCCGTTATTTATTGTTGAAAATGGTCTTGGAGCAAAGGATATTTTGGTTGTAGATGAACAATATGGTTATACAGTAAATGATGATTATCGTATTGATTATTTAAAAGAGCATTTAAAGCAGGTTTTAGAAGCAATCAAAGATGGTGTAGAAGTACTCGGTTATACAAGTTGGGGTCCAATCGATATTGTTGCTAATACAAAATGTCAAGTATCTAAACGTTATGGCTATATTTATGTTGATGTGCATGATGATTTTAGTGGAACGTTGGCGCGTTATCCCAAGAAGAGTTTTTGGTGGTATCAAAAAGTTATTGCAACGAACGGTGAAAGTTTAAATGATATTTAGCTGTTTTGTAAAATGGAGGAGGATTTTCAATCTCCTTTATTTTAATTAATAAAAAGATAATTGATTAGTTCAAATTTGTTTCATCTTGATATCTATGTCATAATAGGAAAAGATGAGGTGATAGTGATGATCTTAGAGAAGCTAAGGGAGAGGAAACGCTTTACTAATAGCGAAAAGCTAATTGCAGAGTATGTTTTAAAACATCCTGAACAGTTATATCAATTATCAGTGGAAGAATTAGGAAAAGAAACTTATACGAGTAAGGCTACAGTAATACGTCTTTGTAAAAAGCTGGAGGTTAATAGTTATCAAGAATTTAAACGCCAGGTTGAATTTGAGTATAATGAATTAAGTCGAATTAGTAGTCTTTTAAAAGATGAACCGGTTGATGAAAACAGTACATATCAAGATATTGTTAAAGTTATCCCAACTATTTATGATAAATCAATAGTACAGACAAGGCTGGATTTAGATCAAAATAAAATGATTCAGGTGATTAATCGTTTATCTCAAGCTAAATGTATTTCTATTTATGGAACAGGAATTAGTTATACGATTGCCAGTCAAGCTGCTTTTAAAATCATGACTTTAGGAAAAGAGTGCGATGCACATAGTGGAATCAACGAACATTTCATTTTATCACAAAAAAATAGTCGTCAATGTGTAGCCATACTTATTTCTTTTACTGGCAATAATAGTGAGATGATCAAGATTGCTAAATATTTAAAAAAGGCAGGAATCTATGTTATTGCAATTGGTGGTAAAAAGGGTGAATTACAAAACTATTGTGATATTTACCTCAATGTTTACTCGTCACAAGATATCCTTAGTTTAGAAGTGATTACATCATTTACTGCAACAATGTATGTTCTAGATGTCATTTTTGTGTCTTTACTTGTAAAGGATTATCAAAGTAATGTTACTACTGCTTTAAAAGTAATTGACTTTGAAAATAAAAAATAAATTATGTAAAAAATTTTCATAATTTAATATTTAAAATTGCTAATTTTGAAAATACTATCCTGAATTATATAAATTTATATTTTTTTATAAAACAATGGAGTATTATATTTCCACAGGCTAGTTGGCTTGTAGAAATAGTCGCTACTCTCATAAGATATCTATTGACAGTTCATATTTTAATTTAGTGACTATTTAATCTAAATGATGAAAAGTCCAAAAGGGCTTTTTTATTTTAGAAAAATCAAAAAAGAATAGTGTTAAAATAGTGTTAAAAAAGACTAACATGCCCTTATTAGTGTTATAATGGAAAAAAATTTGGGACAATATTTATAAAGTAATTCGGGGGTAGTTTATGAGTTTATTATCAAAACTGGAATACAAAAAAGGATTTAGTGACATTGAAAAAGGGATTGCTAATTATATAATTGATCATAAAGAAGAAGTGGCTAATATGCGTTTAGTTGAGTTAGCTGAGGCGACTTTTACTTCAACAGCGACGATCAGTCGTTTTTGCAAGAAACTGGGTGAAAAAAACTACAATAGCTTTAAGATCAATTTTGCTTCATCAGTTTTAACTAGTTATCAAACTGATGTTGATTACAATCGACCTTTTAAAGAGAATGATAGTATTCAAGAAGTCACAAATCAGTTAGGCGAGTTATATAAAGATACGATTGAGGCGACTAAAGCATTACTCGACTATGATGTACTTAATCAAGTAATTGAAAAGTTATTAAAAACATCAGTTATTGATATTTTTGCTGTTGGAGCTTCGTATCTTTCGGGACTATTATTCGAGCATCGGATGATTTCGATCGATCACTTTGTTAATTTTAAATCTTCACCAAATGATCAAGATAAGCGTTCTTTATTTGTAAATAAAAATACAGTTGCAATCGTGATATCTTATTCTGGTGAGAGTCATGAAATAAAAACGATAGTTGATCGGATTGTGGATAATAAGGGAACTATTATTGCAATTACTTCAATAAATGATAGTTATTTAAGAAAACGGGCGAATTATTGCTTAACAATGTGTAGTAAAGAAAATATTGTTTCGAAAATAGAAACCTATTCTTCAAAGTTAAGTAGTGATTATTTAATGGATCTAATCTTTTCAATCTTATTTCAAAAAGACTATTATCCTAACTTAATTAGAAAGATAAATTGTGAACAAAAATATGAAAAAAAGACAGATCATGATATGTAATAAATTTACATATCATTTTTAAATATTTTAAAAAAATTGTAAGACTCTTACAGAATGTGGGGAAAGCGTTTCCAAGTATTTCACCCTTTGCTATTATTAGGTAGTCAATAAGGGAGGAAAAGAATTATGGACAAAATGGCAGATGTCCTTGGCCGCGTTGGTGCGTGGTGTGGGCAAAATAAGTATTTATCTGCAATTAAAAATGCGTTCCAAACATTCATGCCTTTGACTATCGCAGGTGCGATCGGGGTTTTATGGTG